>JACCDT011634686.1_pt1 | contig 94574 bp, 123 predicted proteins | sample 7446291 | NCBI WGS metagenome assembly JACCDT01 (sample SAMN15323446, study PRJNA562643) | freshwater metagenome | isolation source: river surface water | place: USA:Blue River Watershed | collected 2017-08-17 | reverse complement strand
TAAAGATTCGTCACACGCTACGGCAAATTATTAACATTAAGGGAGACTAATGTCTGACAAATCAACGGAACTGCCTGAGCCTAGGGGGTCACACTTTGCTGCATTTGATGAGCTAGTGGTATCAGAGCCATACATTATTCAAGTATCTCCAGAGGAGTACGCTAAGATTGAAGAGCTATTGACTAATCCACCAAAGCCAAATGCAAGACTAAGAGCACTTTTTAAAGGTAAAAACAATGAATGAGATACAGCAAGAGATAGTTAGACTATCTAACATCTGGATGCGTTTTGTAGGTCAAGACCATCATAAAGATCGTGACTGCCACTGGTACATCCAAAAGTATTATTCCTATGGAGAGAAGCCTTACTATATGGCATGGCACCACGGCTATATTGGTGATGATTTTGAGGGTAGCAAGTGCGTTACCCTGGAAGAAGCAGAGGAAGAGCTTCTTAATGCTATTAAGTTTCAAATCCACAAGGCAAAGAAGTGGGTGTCTCGTAATCTAGAGGAAGCAAAGAGCATTAGTCCAGACGATGAGTTTTACTTTATGGGTAGCGTAGAAGAGTATCAGCGTATGATAGATATATTGAATGAGGCATAATGAGCTGGCAAGAAGATCTAAACACCAAGCGTCTCAAGACTAGAGGCTGGTATGGCTGTATCGCACCTGATGGCTGGCAGAAAATTGTAGAAGAAACAGATGAAATGCTTGCCTATTTAGATCCTGATTATGAAATTCTTCAGATAAAAGAGAAGTATGGCACACTCAGGTATTATTTTGGTAGCACAAAGACTGGAATAGTGGCTGATATTATGAGAGCAATTGAAAGAGATGCAGAGTCAAGGTCAGCCTTAGTTTGCGAGGTATGTGGCAAATGGGGAGAAACTAGATGGGATAGACCATGGGTAAGAACACTATGCGAGGAACACAATGAGCTTTGAAAGATTTAGCACATCAGATGTTTATGTATTTGAGCATGTAGGTGGATTTATCCAGTGCTGTGGATGTATCCTGGGTGATGACTGGGACCACAATACCCCACGTGAAATGCTTGCACATCTTGATGAGCATGAAGCAGCAGGGCATGACATAGGGAAGTCTCGCACTAGAATTCTAGAAGAATACCCAGACCTAGATATTAAGATTGAGCCATATGTTAGATCACCAGAAGAAGAGGAAAGAATCAGGGCAAAGCTAAAGGCAGCCTTTGAGCAACATCCACCACAAGAATTTAGAGATAGGAGCAATGGTGAGTAAATGGATTAAGACTGATAAATATTGGTGGGGATTTGGAGGACACGTTGTGCTCTTTGATAAGGTTGCCTTTTATCTTGGCACCACAGATCACTGGGGCATAGGCATTCAGGTCAGTTTCTACGAAAGATCAATCACACTTGATATACTGAATCTTTACATGGGTGTAGAGATTTGGCGTAGCGATGATGGCCTTGCAGAGTTTGTGGCTAGAAGCTCTGGCGATTTGATGGACTAAGTTCGGGCGTTAGCTCGGCGGTATATAAGAGGTCATTCCAAGACTCCGTCTTGACAATCTCTACCATACCCTGTATACTTTCATTAAACAAATAATATCTTTCATTTAAGGAAAATATGTTACCACTAGTAGAAATAACAACTAATTCTTTTTCTGCAATTGTTCCAAATGTTAATGACATGCCTGCTGCTAAGCTTATGACTATAATGCTTACACAAAATCCTGAATGGCAGTATGGTATGCTTATGAACCTATTGCGAGATAATGTATCTCCAGAGCTACATGAGGCATTTGACAACCTAACCAATCTTGAGATGCAAAGCATTATTACACAGTGGTTTGAGAAGGCTGCGTTCTAGTATGCAACCTAAGGAAGTTAAGATAGGTCCACAGACCTTTAAGATTGAGTTTAGAGACACAAAGTCTGACGGTATGCTAAATGACAATAACTATGGCTATACCCTAGACCAGGGTAACCTTATCGTAATAGCTAACAACCTTAGCCTTAGTAAGCAACAGGTTACTTTGATGCATGAGATTCTTCATGCCATGCGTATGATCTTTGAGAATGGAATGCCTAAGAAGAAGGCAGACTTTGATGAGTGGGAGCATTTCTTTATTGGGGTTTATGAGAATGCTTTCCTAATGTTAATGAGAGATAACCCAGAACTAATGGAGTGGTTCGTAAATGGTAAGTAAGCAACACTGTCCAGCATGTGGATTCTTGATGATGTATGAAATGCAGGATGGCCAGGTTATCTATACCTGTGTCAACAATGAACATGGAACAATTGGCGAAGCCAATCAAGGTGTGCATATGTCAGAGGATTTGGCAGAAGCATATAAGGCTTTGGGATCAAATGTAGATGTCCTAATGGAGTTTCTCAAGAGGCCATAAATTTTCGGGGAATAGAAGAAGCCATTCATAATACCTATATAAACTATATAAGAAAGAACACTATATGCAAGACATACTCGTAGTTATATTTAGCTTTGTTGGAGCTTTTCTGGCTAGCTGGATATTCAATAGAAATAGATAATCCCATAGCCCCATAACCCATTTAGAAATCATTCTGATACCCTCCCAAAATGGCATACAGAGCTTCTGAGAGGTGTTTCTGATGGTGTTATTTGAGAAATATATCTTACTGAGAGTATAACGATTTGATATCAAAGTGGGGGATTGTGGAGAGATATGGAGAATGGTGCCCCTTTATCTGAGGCGATCGTAATCTCCAAATCAATTATATCCCCAAATCCCCAAATTGTCAATACCAAATAGCCAAATTTATATAACAAATTGGTAACAGAATATCCCCAAATTTGAATAAAAAATATCAAAAACTATCCTATTTGATATCAAAAAGATCTATTATTTCTTATATTTGTTTATGTATTATATAGGGGGAAAATGGTAATGATTGTAATGTTTATTTGTACCCTGGCCCCTGGCCAGTCGCCCTTTCTGGGCGGTATATAGGAAGGATCGTAATACTATAAGCTATATAACCCTATATACAAATACCTATATAACAAATAACTTTCAGGGATTTTTTTGATAGGGATCGTAATGTCTGATTATCCTTATTTGGATATTTGGATATGCTGATTTGGCTAAAAACTTTCAGCGATTTTTTGAATTGGGTTCTTAATGTCTGGATCGTAAATACATATTTGACTATTTGATAAAGATAGGTCGACCCCCACCTACCCCCACTAGGAGGGCAGGTGAGCGTTTACCTAATTAGTCATTGCCAGCGAGCAAGTCATCTAGCAACTCAAAGCCTGTATCCTCTACGCCTAGTCCTGCTAGTAGCAAGGCAAAGGTTTCCTCTACAAACTTTTGTGCTACGGGATTGTTCTCTACAATGCCGTTTGCGATTGCGTATGATAGTGGCAAGCCCAAATCATTATAACTAACAAAATCACTAAACTCTGAGTCATCTCTATAATTTAGCCATAGGTCTGCTAGGATTAGTGCCTGATTAGAAAAGGTAGTTGTCATCTGTAACCTCGTGGTATCTTTCTTCTCTTTCCCATTGTGCTGCCTCTGCTATCTCCAATACCCTGCGGTAAGTGGTTGCGTTATTCGTTGCCAAATAAATCCCCACTTGGTCAAGGTCTAAGGTCAAGTCATTTACCAAATCTGAAATCTTGGTGGCAACCCGTAGTTCCTTTGTCTGCTGTATTCTTCTCATTATTCTCCTGTTACATTATCTCACAAATGGTTGGGGGTGTCAAGGCTGAAAGTAGGAAAGACCTTGGCACCCCCTGTGGCAACACCCAGCTACCCCTAACTAGGTTTGTTGCCATTGCTACGGAGTAGTCTCAACGTAGCAAATCAATATTAAATTAAATCTTCATAGTACTTGGGCAATCGATCGAAGTACTCTTTGAGTCTGTCTGACATCTTATCCCAGTAGTCTAGCTTGAAGCCTGCTAGCCCATACCACGTGTCAACCTCGTCCTTAAAGTATGGGTCCTTGTTTAGGCCTAGAGCACGAATCTCTTCAGCTGTAAGTCTAATAGGCTCATCCCACTCATCATGGCCATTGTCGCCGTACACGTATACATGAATACTCCAGGATGCTGGGTCATAGACTGAGTCTCCTCCCTCATCTAGTTCCTCAGGGATATAGATGTTGAGGTCCCAATCAATTAGAGTCTTGCCATGGTTCTTGTTTCTATAGGTAGTTAGTGACATATCCATACCCTTCACAGTTCTCGCAGTCTTCGGTACCCTCGCAGGTATCCTCGTCATAACATTCGCATTCAGTCTCCACTGATAGCAAGCAAGCATCGTTGTCGTCTTGCCAGTGGTTTTCGGTAATGTAATAGCCAATACGGTTTACATAAGCCATGCCTGCCACAATGTAGGAAGACATGTCTCCGTCTACAAGTGTCCAAACAAAGTTAGGATGAATAGACTTTACATACTCATACTCTTCGCCATAGGTTTCATAGAGTTGGCCTTGGCCATTGAAATGATTCTGCTGAGGCTTGAACTTGGTTGCCCATGCCTGCCAACCTTGATACTCTTCTGCCATTCTGTCTCTCCTACTTTCTAGAAATGGAAGTCTACAAATACAAGATACCAGTTTTTGTTGCCTGTGTCAATACTTTCCAACATATATTTTGTGTTGGTAGTCTCGTGGTGCATGTCATAGAAGTAAGAGTTGAAGTCCCACTTACCCTGTGTCATGTCAATCATCTTGTATAGCTCATACAGCTGGAAGCCAAAGTCCATTTGTCCGTTATAGCTATCAAGAACACTGTTTATATCAACATTCTTAGTGTTGAAACTTTGGCGGTAGCTATTGAATTCAGACATACGCTCATCAATAGCATTGTTTACAGCAGCAAGGAATGCCTGTGGATTATCATCATATGAGATAGTCATAGACTGGTCGTCATCGTTATACTGGCTACCCTCGTTTGGGTTCCACCTACCACCACCTGTGACAAACCAATCATACCAAGATGAATAACTATACTCGCTACCCATTTGAGCCTCAAGGTAGTGCTTTACTGAATTGAATGCATGACTGGTGTCGTCTGCTTGAACTGCAATACGTTGTAATACGTGCATGGGGTTACTTTCTATTGGGGTCTAGAATATATTATACGCTGAAAAGTCTGAGTTGTCAACAGCAAATCTCTGGGCATCCATCCAAGCAGTCTCACCAAAGAAATACTTAGGCTTGCCAGAAACTGGGGTAACTTTATAGAAGTCGTAATACTTATCTGCCTCATATACCTCTACCCCTCCATTGTGGAAGATCCTGGTCCATGTGGTTGAAGCTACAGATGGTTTCTTATCTGCATATACTTGTGTCATGAAGTCCTACTTTCTTGATAGTCAATTATCTCAGAAACTGGGGAAAAAGTCAAGAGGTTCGTAAAGATATTTTAATGTATCTTAATATAGATATAGACATTGATCTGGGGCGGCACCCAAAAAGGGTGGATTACTCGTCCACCCAATCTAGGTCGTCTAGCCCATACTCAACACCAAACTCCTCCATCTCAATCTCTTGAACATTGAGGTTGTGCTTGTCAAGAATAGCCTTTACATAGTCGTATCTGTTAGAGTCTGACATCTCCTCTAGCCTACCCCACTGGTCAGGGGTAAGGTCATCGTAGTCAAACTCAATAACCAAAGAAGTTCCGTTGTATTCACCATCGTTAGTTACCCAAGCCAATTGTAGTCCTCTTTCATTTTTAGGGTTGATACAAGTATACTAAGAACCTGTCTTGCTGTCAAGATTTCAAGTGCTGGGTTGTCTATTGCCTTCTCAATGCTTCTGATGGCATAGTTGAGTCCGTCTTCCATACCCTGCTCGTAGCCAATTTGTTCCATCTCTGATTGTGCCATTAGTTATCCTCATACTTTGGTAGTTGGTCAATAGGGTATCCAATAGCAAACAGAACATTCTCATAGGCATTGATTAGCCCATTGAAATAGTCCTTAGAACTATCGTTGATGTCTAGTAGGTTGTAGTGTGGAACCAACTCATTTAGTCTTCCCAACAGGTGCCCTGCTAGTTGCTCAGTGGTTACATAGTCTGCGTCTTTACTCAACAATTGTTGCCTCCCATACTCCATCAGGTAATTGTGCGTGGTATTCAAGTGCTAGGTCAATAGCCTCGTCTTCGTCTAAGGCTTCCACCTCATACTCACATACATAAGTAACTAGATACTTCTTCATTCTTCTCCTACTAATAGCATTAGTTGTCTAAGTGCCTCGTCTGATAGTGAGTCTATTTTATCAAGACCCTCTGACATTATGGCATTGAGTAGCTTGCGGTAGTCTTCAATCGGTAACATCTTCATCCTCTCCAAAGAATTGTGCGATAACAGTAACAAACTTATCAGTCTCGTCTTCATTGGTAAACACAGCGTCAATGAATCTCAGAGAACAAGAATCCTCATACCAACGCCATACAGCGTCTTCCATCTCCCACTTAGTTCCAGCAATGGTTTTCTCATAGCCATAACTAGCCATCTTCTCAGTCTGTTGTTCATCCATGTTTAAATAGATTTTGTGACATCCGTCATAGGATACTGAGTGTGCTTGGTATAGCAAGTCGTCTAGGGTAGTTTCCTGGTTACCCTCGCATAAACGACAGAAAGGGTTACAGTCAAAGTTGCCTTCGTGGTTGGGGCATTCAATGGGGGTATTCATAGTATCTATTGTAGGGGTAGGGTATGACATTTATCTATACTTTCTACAAGAAGCTTCTTTGTGTCCCATTTTCTTGGCGGTAGATAGCCAAGACTTCCAACATCCAACACACCTATAAGAATCATAGGGATCACCCTTTATCTTCTGAAGCCAGATAGTTCCGTCTCCATAGGTTTGAAAGTCACTAACAAGACTACTCATCTTCTTCGTCTTCTTCCTCGTCTAGTTCCTCAATGTCAATAGAGTAAACACCGTCATAAGTGATAGGGCTGTCATAAGTGTCACCCCAAGATGTCCAAGCAAGTTCCTCTGCCTGTTCCTTTGAATCTGCCTCAATTTCTCCAGCAAAATCAACTTTCATTTGAACATAAAATCTAGCCAATTTGTTTTCCTTTCCTACTTGTATACAGTATAGGGGTTGGGTCTGACATTTTCAATAGTTTTGGGAAAATATTTTTGGGGTTCTTAATTAGCTGTTCGTAAATAGATATATAGATAGTCATTGAGGGGCGGCCCTCCAGATCCTGAGGAGGAGGGCAGTTTTACTTCATGCCCAGGAAGGAATACATTAGGCGTTAGCCAGAACCAAGTTCATCAGCCTGTTCTTCTCAGCAGTAGTCACAGGGTCAAAGCCAGAAGCACTAGCCAAGATAGACTCGTTGTCACCACCACGCCCAGAGCGATACCAATCCAAACGCTCAGTCAGAGCATTGAAAGCACCCCAAGCAGTTCCAGAAATGGTGTTGTTGTATTCTCCAACATAGATAGACTGAATCAAGTCCATCTTGTCGTTGTATTTCTTGAATGAACCCTTAGCGTCTTTCTCAGGGGCAGGGTAAGCAAGAGCAACAATTTCATCAAACTTAGCCTTAGTGATTTCAGTTTCAATCATCTTCTTGGCTAGTTCATCAAACTTGTCCATGTAAACATTAGCCAAGCCTAGAGCCTCCCTAGCCTGAGCAACCTTGCCAGAGGCAGTCTGAGTGTGTCTAATCTTGAAAGACTGCTTTACACCCTTGTTACCCTTTAGAGAAGATAGGGCTAGGTTCAAGGTGTTAGCACAGACAACACGCACAGGTGTAATTGAAGCCTGAATAGCAACTGAACCATCGTGAGAGGTGTTGATTAGTAGATAGGTGTTTACCTTGTCAGACACGCCATTAGGGTCAAGGATAGTTTCACGCTCAAGAGCAAGAGAACCAAAGACTTGTCTGCCACCCTTGATAGAGCCAGCAGTCTCCCAACGTCCTCCACCATCAAGCATTAGGTCACCAAAGTCAAATAGGTCTTCGTTCTGAAGCGGAACATAACGCTCACCAACTACGCCAAGAACATCGTTCTGTTCTGGGTTGAATGGGTTGGTTCTGGTAACAAAGGAAAAAGACTTGTCAGAGGCAAAGCCCTCTGGAATAGTTACATCTTCCAAGCGAACATTCCAATTGTCTAGGTGTGCCAACTTTAGCATTTCTGCGGTGGTAACTTCCTCAGAGAAGACGGTTCCAAGTCCATGCCAAGCAGGTTCACGCAATGAAGCAAAAGCAGTCTGTCCGTTTACGGTTTCTAGTTCGTGTGCCATGTGATTTCTTTCTGTTGGGGATTTCTAATAAGACAAGTATACAGGTTAGGGGTGACATTTACAAGGATTTGGGGAAAAATAATTAAACATCGTAAATCACGATCTGGTAACGAAGGGGGCCGCCCCCAGCACCCCAGAGTAAAGAAAATCCCCCTACCATTTCTGGTAAGGGGACTCTCCTTAGTTACTTAGATGAGGTCAATCACCGAAGAATAGGAACTTGCGTTCACTTCCTCTTGCGAGGTCATACGCAATACCTTGAGGTTCTTCTCAAGAATTGCCTTACGGGTGGTGTATTCCCTGCCAAAGTGTTCAGTCTGGTTTGGGGCAGTTGGCTTTACAGGCTTCTGTGGGAAGTCAGCAATAACCGAAATGTCCAACTCAATCTCAAACTTGTTCTGAGAGTAGTGGTTCTGAACTAGACGAATGGTGTCGTCATAGTCAAAGCCAATCTTGTCAGCGTTGTTAGTGATGTAGTCAGTAGCAAACTTGACAACATTAGACTTGTAGTTTGCTAGGTCTGCCTCATACTGCTTTACCTTCTCAGGGTAAGAAGCAACATCAGCGTCAATCTTAGCAATAGTTGCCTCAATGTCAGCGATTAGAGCAGAGGTTGGGATTTTTACGGAAAGGGTTCTAGCCATTTCTATCTACTTTCTTTTTAGGGTAATTACATTATAGGGGAAGGGTGTGACATTTTGGGTAGTTTATTGTGATACCCAGCACATTTTTTAGAAGATACCGAAAACCTTTTTGCGTGGCTCAGTAATAGTCTTGATAACAACCTTCTCAATAACCTGTGCCTGTGGAACAGGGTGGTTGCGAGTTTGGTTGGTAGCACCATCAAAAGTGCCATTAGGGTTACGGACAACAGCCTTGTAGCAAGTTCCAGACTTGGTGTTCCAAATCTCAGTTCCTACAACTAGGCGTTGGTTCTTCTTGTTAGCAATAATCTTGCCAGACATCTATTCCTCTTTCTTTCAGTTGTATCTATTGTAAAGGTGGGGTGTGACATTTTAGTAAGTGGGGGGATAGAGAAAGGACAAAACGCTATCCCCCCAAGACTTACATTACTTTACAGTAGTCCAGCGAGGCTGACCAGCAACATCAAGACGGACACGGAAAGAGCCGTTCTTGTTTGCTACTACTTCCTGAATTACACCTGACACGCCAGACTTAGCGGTGGTGAACTGTGAGCCAACAGTTAGAGTGTTCATTTTGCTTCCTATTCCAACCCAGAGGGTCTTGTTTGATTATTCATCAACTTTTGTTGATACTCAATTATCCCAGAAAAATGGACAAACCACAAGCCCAAACCACTAATTTCTTTACAAAGTTTTGGGGGATTTTTTGTAGGTTTCGTAAATTGACAAGCGAGGATCTGGGGGGGCGGCCTCCACACTCCCCTGGGCTGTTACACCCAGGGGCAGGAGTTCTTTTATGCTAAGGCTGCTCTCTCCCTAGCAAACTGATACAAATAGGTTTCCCTGTCTGGCAGGGCATTGAGAGGAAACTCTACAACCTCGTCACCATACTTACTAATAAACTTATTAGTCTGGTAGTTGATTTCGTAGACACCCTCGCAGAATAGGTTGTCACCCTCAAATTCACGCTCATCTACAAGTGGAACAGCACCAGCAGACCACATCACAACCTCTAGAATGTATGCTCCCGTATCCCTACTAAAACTAGGAAGGATAGCAGTAAAGTTGTCCTGCCCAACCTCAACAACATCAGCATACTTAGCATTGTAGCCAGCATAGATTAGTTCACGCTTAGCGTCAGATACGAACTCACACTTATCCAATGCCAACTCTAGGTGCTTTAGAGCATTGTAGCGAGAAGTTAGAATCTCTAATACAAGAGCACCCTGTCCACTTGGGTAGTGGTCCCATTGTCCGTATTGAGCAACCTTGATTTCTCCGTTGCGGTCAACAACCTTAGTTAGTCCTCTAGTTCCCATTATTCCTACTTTCTATTTAGATTATTATAGATTGGGGGTATGACATTTATAGAAACTCAAAAGGGTCTCTATCTTGGAAGATGTCCTCAAAGTCTGATAGAGAATACTCCTCTGGGTTAGCATAGTAGTCTGCTAGGTTCTCTCTGATTTCTGCTGCTTGCTCGTCCATACTTACCTTTCTAACTGATAAGACCATTATACTTTGGGGGTCAGACATTTTGGCACGTAATCGTAAACCGTTATCTGATCGTGATCTGGGGGCGGCCCTTGGTGGCCAGTTTAACGTCATGGCCAGGACGTGGTCCGCAATGCATGTTAGTTAGAAAGGATATGCGGACCGTCCCATATTCCCCTATGAGAATTTACTTTTTACTTGCTGAGAATAAAATGTCATTGCGAGCAAACACACACTGACTACAGGTAACGCAAGCGGAACCCTTTTGGCTAATCAGTGGTAGCTTCTTGTTGTTTTCAGGGCAAGGAATAGCTGCCTTGTTAACTATTGTCAACATACGCTCTTTACCCATAGCAAAGTTGTTAGCAAGATAAGCAAGCTTCACGCCATTGTCTCGCTTCAACTCACTAGCCAGCTGCCAGTTGTCATCATCTGTAGAGAAATACAGAGACAGGTTGTCAACGCCAGTTAGGATAGGAACCGCAAAATCGCTTCTGGTGTATACCCAAAACTGAATACTAGGGAATGCTAGGATTACATTCTTCCAAGCCACTGTATAAGTAGCGTTAAAAAAATCGCCATCCCAATGAATACGGAATAACTTTTGAGCATTTCTCTTATCACATTCCTTATCAAATTCATCTATCATCTGATAGAGCAACGCTTCCATTTCTTGTTGGTTAGCGTCTTTTAATTGCTCCCAGTTGGTAAGCAAAACATTCTTTACGCCCTTGTATACCTTCTCAAGTTTGCCAGCATAACAAATCTTCTCACATACGGATGTAGCTCCAGGGCAGCTATAGGCCTTGCCAGAGGGTAGACCAAAGGTGTTAGCAATTAGAGGTGTCTTGCCATTAGGGGAAACAGCGTTAGTAACTTTTCTATCTTTACTTCTGATTAAGGTCATGGGGTATCCTTTTCTAACTACCTAAAGTATACAGGTTGGGTACGACATTATCAAGTATATTCTGGGGAAATTTCTTATGACTTCTTAAATTGGTGCCGTGGGATCGTGGGGGCGGCCCCCTGGGGGCCTGGATTACTCCAGACCCTCCTCGTCTAACTCTAGCCAAGCATCTAGGTGGTGTTGCTCAATGATAGCGGAAGTAGGTGCGTGGCTACTGCCCTTGTATGAAACTGGCTTAGGCAACTCTACTGGCTTATACCAGTTACCCTCAAGAGCATTCTGGATAGCCTCAATACATGGCTCAACCATAGATAGTGGAACTGGGGGGTAGTGGTTAGAAGTCAAGTGCCATGCGATAGCATCTTCCATAGATAGCATTTCTGCCATTTCCATTGCCTGAAGTGAACCCATTATTTTCCTACTTTCATTGCTGAGGGGTGTCCAACACGCTTAGCATAGCACGGGACACAGAGATTTATAGTGTGGTATTGAATTAGTGTTCTAGTTAGTTTGTTACAGTCAAAGCAGTTGTAGTTGCTCATTAGAAGTCCCTCTCTGATAGCCAAGTGTCACCTTCGAACATGATGTCATCCTCATCGATGGTCTGGGTTTCTGGGGAGAAGTTCAAGATAGTGGTGATTGGGAGCATGGGGTATCCTTTCTAAGTTAGTTATACATTAGCATGGGGGTGTGACATTTTAGTCTAGCGACTCACGGATAGCCTTCATGTTGTTAGACTGCCTAGCACCTTTGAATTTGGAAGGGGTAATTACTAGGTGAGGGTTCTTTAGCATTTCCTGAAACAGAGCCTTAGACTCTAGTTTCCTTCTGGCTTCGTTTGCCTTACCAATCTTTTTCTTCTTCATACCTGAAGTATAACAGAACCATCTGACATTTTGGGGATAATTCTGGGAGGTTCTTAAATTGCTTCGTAAATTAGTTGGGATCCTGGGGGCCGCCCCTTTCGGGCGTGTCGCTTAGAACGGTGGCTGGTTTTTGCGGTATCCAATGCCATGAGCAACTACATACACCACAGCCACTAGGATTAGGTCAATCAAAAGGTTGAATCCGTTGTAAAAAATCATTCTATCTACTTTCTTCTGTTGCGAATAGTTTATCAGGGGTATCTGACAACATCAAGTCAATTTTCCAAATTAGTTCTTCTAATTCAGCGGTAGTTAGGTTAGACATAAAGCAACTCCTCGTATTCCTCTGGAAAGTCCTCACCAAGATAAGGCTTGGCTTCCTTTAGGGTCATCAAGCCCTTGTAGTCGTTACATTCGTGGCAAACATAGTCGTTCACCAAGTTCATACAAAACACGCAAATTTGTTCACTCATTTCTGAACCTCCATTTCTTCTACAATCTTAGCAATTCTCTTGGCAGTTTCCAAATCCACATTTGGCATTAGGTAACCAACCATTCTGGCATAAGGGTAATCAACCTTAGTCTTCAGAACCTCTAGGGTCTGGTCTAGTAGGTCGTGAGCCTCTTTGCTGTAAGTCATTATTTATCCTTTCTGATTACTTGAAATCTATCACAGGGGTCTGACATTTTACCCTCAAGACTCCACGCCGTTACCCAACCGTTATCAAACCAACTCTTTACTAGGGATAGGGTATCAGCGAATTGGTCTTCGCTGGAAATGATAGTGGACACATCTAGGTTCTTGTGAGTCACCTTGAACTTATACATAGGGTTTCCTTTCAACTACTAAAAACCTAGCAGGTGGGTCTGACATTTTAGGGGATCCTACATCTAGTCCCGTAAACATACCCTGCCACTAGATCTGGGGGGCCGCCCTCCGCCTATTCCGCTAGGTCTAGGTAGAGAGCAATTGCTGCCAGTTGCTCAGGGGTAAACTCAACATTGAGGGCAGTTAGTTCTGCCTCTAGGTCAAACTCTGCCTCTGCGTGTAGGGAAGCCATCTTAGCCATTTGGTGCCTTTCTGTTGATGTGATAACTCTAACACAAACCTGAGACATTTTGGGGAAATTCTTAAACATTCGTAAATTGATCCACCCTGGTATCAGGGGGCCGCCCCCTTTCGGGGGCAGCTGTCAAGACGACACGCCGTTATAGTTTAGATAAGTATTCGTTGAAGTCTGCCTGTGCCTTAGCATACACATCAGGGTTATTAGCCTTGGCATACGCTAGGGCATTGTCACTAGCAACCATGTCTGCGAATGTTCCACCCCAATGCTCTGAGTGGTTCTCCACGATTAGGTTATACATCTCTTGGTAGTTCATTACTTTACCTCCACTAGTCCAAGTTGAATCTGAATTAGAACATAGTCCACGATGGCTTGCTCTACGCCTGTTAGTTCACGACCAACAACGCCTTCTAGTTTGCCTACTAGGACTCCTAGGGTATCTGGAGTGATTACTGACTGATTCATTTTTACCTTCTTTCTAACTATCTAAAATCTATCAGAGGGGTCTGACATTTTAGCCAATGGGGTTAGTGCTAAACATTGGCTTTACCAATTCCACAGGGTCAGAAGCCTCTACAAAAGAGTAGTCTGATACCTTGCGAGGGTTGTCTGAACACTCGTGAAAATCGAAAAGGTTGCTTGCTTCACGCAAGGACTTAGCCATCTGCTCGTCAGAGCAGGTAGGGCAGATTACTAGCCATCCAGAGGTGGTTACAGGGTACATTGTTTATCCTTTCTAACTAGTATTATTCAACCATAGGGGTCTGACATTTATGAGTATCAACACGCCTATTTATGTAACAGAATGATAACATTCTGGGGATCCTACATGTAGTGCCGTAAACCAGATCGCATACTAGATCTTGGGGGCGGCCCCTTTCGGGGGCACTTGTCAAGTCCTATCCAATAAGTTTTATAACAAATAGAGCAATTGAACAAATAGCAATGTATACCAATACGTCAACAATCATTAGTTGACTCCAAACACGATTGACTCACCATCAGCAAGGTTCACAGTGAATCCCTGAATCTTCTGAGCCCAATACTCTTTGGCATAGAAACCAATAGCCTCTTCTTGGTGCTGAGGGTCAAAACCATAGGTGGTCTTGGTGTTGTCTAGGTTCATTACTACTACGTTCATTTCTTATCCTTTTCTTTAACTATCTAAATACTAATACAGGGGTAAGACATTGTCAAGCGACACGGCACTAGTTAGGTAACAAAAATATAACAATGATCTGGCACCAGTATCAAAGATCATTGTGGCACCAGGGGTTGTGTGCGGACTATAAAATGTTATTTATTTGTTATAAACCTGTATCATACACAAATCCAAAATATTCAGATTTTGCTCCATACAATATTTTTCAGATTTTGTCAATATATAAATATAACAAAATTATAACGATTTGTAACATTTGGACGGTATGGTAGAATAGATCTATGTGTGGATGCCAAGATAACTGTCCTTGTAAGACAGAACAGCCTAATTAATCACTTGTAGTAAGCAACGGTACAGAATCAAGTAGTGTGACTACTCTTGATGATACATATCCGCCTTTATCATCTAGCTGTTTCTTGGCGGTATCTTCACTATCAGCAAGTATTTGAATAACCATCTTAACTTCATAGGTAAAACACCTGGTCTGCTCTTTATCTGACATCTTTTTCCTTTATAATATAGTATGGACAACATCAATCCGACACTTAAGTGTCCAATTTGTGAAGAATATCCTTGTCAATGTGACCATGGACTGTAATTGTATCAAAAATTTGGCGGTATGTCAATCTCTCTGATTGTATAATCGACGAAGTCGATCAGAGTCTTACAGATCACCACAAATGATCAGGACAATGAGCTTCAGCTAACAATGTCTTTAAATTCATAAAACATCCACATCTCTGACATGTTCTAGACTTCTTTCTAAACATTGGACATGTTTCACAAATAGCCAAACGTCTATTTTGCTCTTCTTCGTCAACACGCTCTTTATTTGGATTCAAAAGATCCCAGGGACGTACTTCTCTTAGAACTCTTGCATTTTCTTCAAATTCTTCAGGTGTTGGCATATGTATATTATAACCCATTGGCAAATTTATTATTTGGTACATATTTGTTTATTTGTATGTGGGTTGGGGTATCTCTTATTCAAGCGAGCTTTACATCAGCGAGAACTTTACCGCCGCTCCGTACCGCCGAGTTTTAAAAAATGTTTTATAATTGTTACATTATGACCCCAGTTGAAACTACCAGCATGATTCTAGGAATTGTGATTTCCATCGGAACAATTATTTCCATCACAGCACTTGGAGTTCGTTGGTTGGTCAAGCACTATTTTGATGAGATAAAAGCACAATTCAAGCCAAATAGCGGATCAAGCTTAAAGGACCAGGTAAATCGCCTAGAAGCTCGTATGGACAAGGCAGATACTCTTAGAAAAGAGACATATCTGAAAGTAGAAAAGCTAGAAAGAAAAATAGACGATCTATACGAACGTTTTCTAGATTACTTGTCTAATAACAACAAGTAGTATATATTATATATTTATATATTAAGAATATATATTAGTAAATTCACTAAACTCTTTACAGAGTTAAATTGAATTATAAATATAATAATCAACCAACCCTTTTATATAGTAACAGATCTTGATGCCTTGTCAAGTGCTTTTTAGATAACTTTTTTATAACGATTAATGTTATATATAGATATTTAGAATAATCTTCTGTTTCTTGATGTAAAAACAAAATAATATTCGTTGATGTTATGTTTATGTTATAATTTATAAGGTTAGTGTCCAGGTTCCGTCTCTCATACCCACCGCCTGGGCACTAGCCCTTTTTTCGTTTTTAGTGCTATAATGTAGATACTATGACTTCTTGCTGCGGACCCGAAATTTTTGGAGCTGATCCTTCAGTTATCCAATGGACTATCATGCGTGGAGACACTTCACCGTTGCGTGTAGAGTTTTATGAGCCAGACGAGGCCACCCCTTACAACACCTCAAATTGGGAGTATGCAGCAACCGCATATGATTTTCAGGGAGATGCTCTAGATGAGCTAGAAGTCACAGTTGGAGAGGGGTATGTAGAGATTACAGCTACCCCAGAGATTACATCGCTATGGGGAACTGGCTATAAGCCAGTCGTAGCGGAACTAGCATTTGACCTTCAGGTCACCATTAATAATGAAACTGTTTGGACTCCTGTTGTTGGGACTATTAAGGTGCTTGGAGATGTTACAGGAGGAAGTTTATAATGCCAACAGTAAAGATCGTACCATTTCCAGGTCATCTTGGACCTACAGGACCTCAGGGTCCACGTGGATACCAGGGTGAAACTGGTCTAACTGGAGCACAGGGTCCTGCTGGACCAACAGGTGCTCAGGGAGCAACTGGCCCCACTGGGCCACAGGGTGAGCCAGGTCCTGCACTATCATTCCCAGAACCAGTAGCATGGACACCAGTTTTGTCTGCTACTAATTTTGCACAAAGCTCTAACCCAGCAACTGGCCACTACATGAAGTATGGAAAGATGGTTGTTTGTAGGCTAAATGTTCCATTCTCTAATGTTACTAACTTTGGGACTGGACTTTACTCAATCAACCTACCGTTCCCAGTATCGCACCACATGACAATTGACAGCGGCACTTTGCACGATGTAGACACAAATAGCTTTTACTCTTTGCGTGGTCACGTAGAGAATGCAGGTCAGTCATTTATGACACTTTGGTATCAGTCGCTGGTAACTAAGGATGCAGAGTTTGACTTTAACTCACCATTCTTGCTCAGCACAGCAGACTACTTCCACTTTGACTTCATCTACGAGACAACAGTCTGATCTGATATAATTTAAATAAGGAGAGTTATGGCATTTCCAAGCACATACAATTTTAGCTATTACAAGGGTGACACCTTTGAATTTAAGATCTACCCAAAGAATAGCAATGGAACTGCTTTTGATCTAACATCCTTTGCTACCACTGCAGTGCCTCCAGGAGATGGTGCAAAGTTTACAATTGCTACCGCTCGTGGCTCTGCTGGTGTTGGAGGCAAGAAGGATGGCACTGCTACAATTTCTCTTAGCGATAATTCTATTACTTGCGTAATTACTCCAGCTGTGGGTAAGACTTTAGATGCGTCTGCCTCTTACGTATATGATGTTGAGATTAGCAAGGGTAGCGGAACTACGGTTCACACGCTTCTTACTGGAAACATTTCTGTAACAGAGCAGGTAACTGGAGCAACTGCATAATGGCTGAAGTAGTTGTAGCTAATGATGATCTAGTAGTTCTTGGTGGCCCAGCCTCCATTAACCTTGCATTAGACGTTGGTGCAACTGGTACCCGTGGTAGTTATATCTTCAATGATATTGGTAAGCCTACTAGCGATCAGATTTCATTTTCTATTCCTCCAATCATTGGAGATATGTATATCAACATCAACCCATCCGATGATGAATATCTTTATCTTTATCAGTACAAGCTAGTTAATGGCGTTCTTGCCTGGGCAAAGATTCTTAGACTTGTACCAAATACCGTTTTATTTAATCCATACTTTAAGTTTATTAATGGCGAAGCGTATTCTGCAGTAGTTTTAAATAATGTCCTTTATTTTGTAAAGGGTATCATTATTTCTCTAGCAGAAGGCGGACTTGAAAATGAGCAAATTGAGCAGCTAGATTATAGAGATCTAAATATTCAGTTTAGGGTAAGTGGAGAAGCTCCAGTAATGTCTAACCTTACTATTCAGGACATAAATACTGTTTTTACTGGAATGACAGTTGTTGTGGCTGCAACTGGTCAGGTAATCACAAATTATACCGTCTCACTTGATAAACGCTACATGCTTGCACAATTTAAGATTGCAGAATTTAACTCATCTACTTCTGCAGTAGAGCTTGTTAATGGCTACAGGAAGGTAGACTTCTTTGCTACCGTTGGTGGCAGGTCAGAGCTTGTTTATGACATAGATGAGGTGCAGGTGCTAAGTCTTGATCCAGCAGATGCTATCGAAGTGATGGGGCAAATGGTGCCATTTCCAGGAGGACTTACCGTTACCAACAATCCTTTTAATGTTATGGATGTTGCGGTTTATCTTTCTAATGGAAATGAAGAAATTGATGGACTTGTCCATGGCCAGGAATACATAGTCGTATACTCTGAAGATGACACAGTTATATTGTCAGAAGATCCTGCAGACTTAGCTGGATCAGTGGTCTCATTTACAGACCCAACAAAGGTTAAGGTGCACTCTCTTTTAAATCTATCAGGAGTAAAGATAAATGTCTGAGCCTATTAAGCCAAATGCCAATGCAACTTTTTATAACACTGCTATTCCATCACTAACTGATGATGCTAACATTCAAGAGGCTCTTCGTATGTACCACTTTGGTACCCCAGACGGCTCTATTCCTGATGACTCAGGTAACCCAGTTAGATCAGAGTCCATTGTAAGTTATTTGAGAAATCTTCAGGCACAGATTACAGCATTTGATATTGGTTCAGAGTACTCTTCTGCAGAGCCAACAAACCCAGATGATGGTTTTGTTTGGGTAGATGCTGATTCAGCAGCCCCAATATTTGGTTCTCCACCAGCTACAATTCCATCTGTTGCAAAGTATCAAAATACTGCACCAACAACAGGCTTGGTAGACGGAATGCTGTGGGTAGACAAAGATGCAAACCCACTAAAACTTTACGTTTATGATGCAGGAACCTCAACATGGAAGGTGATCGGATAATGAGCACAATAAGCAATGTTGGAAAAATAGCATATATTTATGATCAGGCATCAGATACCTGGCATCCAGTAGCAGGTATGACAGATACATCTGCAAATTTTAGTTGGACTGGAGAGCACTCGTTTTCTCAAGAAGCAGTATTTAGCAGTTCTGTAGATATTATCGGAAATCTTTTTCTAAAAGGGTCACTAAACTACTTCAGTTCTGAGGCAGCAAGGGATGTTGCAATACCGTCACCAGTAGACGGAGACTTTGCACTAGTTTCTGTTTCTGGATCTATCCAGCAGCAACACTACAGCAATGGTGCATGGAGGGTTTCTGGAAGCAATGCATTTCTAGTTCCAAAGACAGCATCATATACTTTGACAACAGCAGATGCTGGAAAGACTCTGGACTTTGGATCTACGTCAGCAATGGTACTTACGATTCCAACCAACAGCAATGTTGCTTTTCCGATTGGAACTCAAATTGCTTTTATTCAGTCTGGTACTGGCCAAATTACTTTTTCTGGACAGTCATCTGGCGGAGAAACCGTAACTATTCTTAGCAAGAACAACAATAAGAAAACTGCAACTCAGTATACCCAGTCTATTTTGGTAAAGAAAGACACCAATTCTTGGTACCTATTTGGAGACCTAACGGCTTAAGGGGATTATAGTGCTTGGTATTGGAGGTAAGTTTGCAGGTGCCAAGGGCATGGTTCCAATGCCAGATCTATCTAATCTATCACCTGACCAAGCCCTTGCTGCTTTGCAGAATGCAGGATTAAGAAGAAGAAATCTTGGATCATCGACAACAAATAACTCAGGTTTAGGAAATAAGGTTTTTGCTCAGAGCGTATCTGCAGGGACCTTAATTGATTATGAAACAGAGATTGATTATAGCTATTATATTTATGTAGCACCAACACCAGATCCAACCCCTCAGCCAACACTATGTGGTGACTGGTACCCAGCAGACGTTACTCAAATAAAATATGGTAGCAATCCAGCATTTGAATGTACTGGCGGTGACTACAGTAGACCATTTGTAGAAGAAGAAAACAGAAAAAACTATTGCCTAAATGGCATACCAACTGGTGCATACTTGGTTGATGAAACTAGTAGAAGAAAAATTTATGTTGGTGCAAATGAACAACGAGATGGTATTTGTGGGTATGTTAAGCCAGTTTCAACCTGTACCCCAGAATGGAAAGCTATCAGCTACTGGACTGGTGACTGTATTAATGGAAGTCAGCTAGTAGCAACAAGATACAGAAATTCTTGTACTGGTGAAGAAGAGGTGATATCTGCTACGCAGAGTTGCTGTGTTTCAACCACAATACTTGTAAGTAGCTGGAAGGGATCCTGTATAAGTTGTTATAGGCAAACAGCCGTTAGATATCGTGATAGCTGTAGTGGAACTGAATGGGTTGTAAATGGATCTGAGTACTGCTGCTCTGGCGGTGGTGGCGGAGGCGGAAGCCTTGTTGCACTTTAGTGTATAATATTTTTATAGATAAGGAAGCGGTATGGACAACATTAGATTTGCGTTTGTTGCTGATGGCGACATTTTTCACTATATGACATTTCCAAACAATGATGACTTGCAGGGAGTGATTGCTGGATTAAGATCTAGGCCATTGCTTGTTGAGATTCCAGAAGGATACCCAGACCACTTTGGCCCAGGGTGGAAATATATTGACGGAGAGTTTGTCAACACAATTGCTCCAGCAGTAGAAGACTACGAGGTAGAATAATGGAAGAGCTTACTCCATATCAGCAATGGAAAAAGAACCTTGGAGAAACACGTCCTTGGGATATGGTCAACCCAGAAGTTGATCGTGTACCAAAAGAAGTTGCTCAGGCAAGATACGATATGTGTAAGGGGTGTCCGTTCCTATTGCCAACTACACAGTGTTCTAAGTGTGGATGCTTTATGAAGCTTAAGGTAAAGCTTTCACATGCAGAATGCCCTGTTGGCAACTGGGGAAAGTTTACCCAGGAAACTGTCTAGATAACTTCTTTGCACTAGTCTCAGTAGACCAGGCACTCCAGTTTTCACCACCATTTGACATTTGATATGCGATCTTTGCATTGGTCAAAGGATCAAATAAGTCTTCATTAGAATCAATACCATACTTATTGCGTCTGTCAGGCCCTAGAGAGCCGCTCATATTGATTTGAAATAGTCCATAGCAATTACTTGTCTTATTGAGTGCAAATGGTCTCAAAGTCGATTCTCTGACCGCTACGGCCCATGCCATCTTTAGTCCGTTCCCACGGAATCCAGCAAGCTCTAAAACATTAATAATTTCTTTATCGCTAAGGACTGTATCTTTATCATACTTAAGCTCTACAATCTCATAGTTTCCACGATCAAAGCTAATAGAATAGTTTGGAACGGTAAGTGTCTGAAATTCTACATTTGTATCAGTAGGTGATACATTTGCAGTTGTAAGATTAGTAATCAGCCCAACAGTGGCTGCAATTGCGTATAGTCTCATTAGTTTTCGATTACCCTTACAAAAGATATTTCACTGTTTTTGAATGCTGCGGAATCCAAAGATATAGTCTCAGTCTTAGTGCCTTTTCTAAATCCAGCATGAATAATTTTATTGTTGCCAATATAGATGCCAACATGGTAGTACTTCTCAGAGTTCATGTGACTAAAAGCAACAATGTCTCCAGGCTTTGGAGAATCTACATGCCACCCTACGGTATTACCCTGCTTAGATGCAGAGTGTGGGATATCAATTCCAAGTTCAGAATAGAACCATCTAGTCATTCCAGAGCAATCCCACCCAGATGGATTGGAGCCACTAAATACATACCATGTTTTTCCTACATGGCTTCTAAGTTTATCAATCTGATTTTGAATAGATAGCTGATTGGCTACTAATGCTTTTTGCTCTTCAGCTTTTTCAATCTTTTGCTGTAATGCTATTTCTGCCTGCTTTTCAAGCATTGTATTGTAGTGCATAGCACCAAAAATAGAATTCAAAGAGCCAGGGGTAGCTATCGTTGGCTGGTATTTAGTTAGAGTTGATGTTTTATGGTCATCAGCCACGGTAGCTGTAGAACAGCCAAGTAATACAACTACCGTTCCTAGTATTGCAATCTTCTTCAAGTTGCACCTCCTAAAGCAAAAAGCACCTTTTTTAAGGGTGCCTTCGTCGTTGTCCTAATATTTTACCATATGTTTACCCAAAATGCTATGTTATAATTGTTTTTATGGCTAGAGGATCTGGATACGCTGTTGGAAATACCCCACCAAGGGTGACTTGGACTATCGTACGTGGAGACACTGCGGCATTCAAGGTGTATGTAACTGATGATGCAAAGCAGCCACTAAATATTCCAGACTGGACAATTGAGATGGAAGTCAAGAGACCAGCATCTGTAACAACTCAAACACTTGGAACAATCACTGATAACGCAACTATTGTTCTAACACTTACTCCAGCTCAGGATCCAGATGACGCTGCTGGAGAATTCACAGTATCTCTAACAGCTGCTCAGTCATCCCAGCTAGAGACTGGAGATATTTTTGACATTGAGCTTAGATCTGCACAAGATCAGATTGTTTGGACGGTAGCTCAGGGTTATGTCGTGGTCCTTGAGGATGTAACAAACTAATGGCTAAAGCAGTCATTAAAGATATCAAGGATCAAAGACTTGTATCTATCAAAACAGCAGACTCTTATAAGTCAAAAATCTATGACTACCCATACAAAGCAAAGATTAGCTATGGGCTACCGTTTCGTGTAAAGTTTATCAATGTTGGTGTGCCAGGGTATGGACCAGGTAATCCAGCACCTATTGGTATAGCTGTCATTGGCCTCAATAACTATATTCTGTAGTTTAAATAATGTTATAATACTAACATGGCCAAAATCTCGTTAAATACGCTCAAAACTAAGTTTGAGACAGGCGATAAGCCTACTGGTAATGACTATGTAGATCTTATTGATACCCTTTCTGCTCAGGCTACAGATTTGGGTACAGATGGAAACAACGAGAATATTGTGTATGGTATTGAAAACTACACAGTCTTGGAAACACTAGATGCTTCTCAGTGGAGAATGGTTAAGTATGTTATTGGTATTTCTCATACCGCTAACGGAGAGAACAAGTATTATGCCACTGAGCTTAGCGTACTAATTGATGGAGAAAACGTAAACATCAGTGAGTATGCTGTACTAGACAATGATGGGGATGTTGGAACCGTTGATGTCTCAAGAAATGGCAACACTCTTACTTTGAGTGTTACCCCAAATAATGCCGTTAGACCAATTACCGTGAGGTACTTTAGAACTGGTCTAAAAGCATAGCCAAACTAAGGAGAATAAAACATGGCGACAGTAACTAAAGACTTTAGAATTAAGTCTGGTCTGGTCGTTGAAGGTGCTAATGCTACCGTTGACGGTTCAGATATTATTACAGAGGACATCATTACTGGTGGTACTCAGACAAACATTGCAGTAACTTATGACGCTCAGAACAAGGTCCTAAACTTTGTTGCTGAAAATGGAGTTGCTGACTCAACTACAGATGATCTTGCCGAAGGCACATCAAATCTTTATTTCACAGATGCACGTGCAAAAGATTCTGCAGCTGCACTTCTAACAACTGCAAATCTTACCAATATTACAATTACTGGTACTGGAAATGGTGGACTAACCATTACAGCAGAGAATGGTGTCGCAGACTCAACTACAGATGATCTAGATGAAGGAACAACCAACCTCTATTACACAGACCAAAGAGCACGTAATGCAATTTCAGCAGCTCAGGGTGCACCAGTTACCTACAATGGTAATATCGGAGAGATTGATTTTACGCTTGGTGCAAACTCTGGTCTAAACATTGACACTGCAAACTACGGTCTTGAGCTTGCTGATGTTGCTAACAACGTTGGCACCTTTGGTAGCGGAACAGAGATTCCAACAATTACTGTAGATGACAAGGGTAGGGTAACTGCAGTAACAACAAACAGTGTTGCTTCAGATCTATCTATTGCTGGAGACACTGGAACTGACACAGTGTCTTTGCTAAACGATACCCTAACCTTTAATGGAGATAGCAACCTAACCGTTGCTATAACAGATAACACTGTTACGGTTTCTTCAAATGCTACATCAGACCCAACAATAGACACTATTGTTCTTAGGGGTAATGATGGAGAAGGCTCTAGCGTTATTAGCTCAGATGTGTTTGTTGCAACCAATGGTGTTGCAATACGTGGAACTCAAATTGGAAGTGGTGTCGGTGGTCTAGTAATTTATGATGACACCACCAACATCTATCAAAATGGCACGTTTAAAGGATCACTTAATGTAAACAGTGGAACCATTACAAATCTATCAACTCCAGTCAATCCAGCAGACGCTGCTACGAAGAACTATGTAGATAGCATTGCAGCTGGTCTAAGCTGGAAGCCTGCAGTTAATTTGCTTGCTACTTCAAATATTCTACTAACTGGAAATACCCAGACTGTAGCTATTGATGGTCACGCTGCCCTTGACGGAACTGACGATGGGTATCGTCTACTTCTAATTGGTCAGACTACTGCTGAGGAAAACGGTATTTACGTATATTCTGATAATGGAACTACATATACACTAACTCGTGCAGCTGACTTAGATACAGTTGGTGAGTTAGATGGTGCAGCAGTGTTTGTGATGGAGGGTACGCAGTATGGCTCAACTTCATGGGTACAAGCAAATCACTATGCAGCTGCCTTTGCTGATCAAGAATGGGACCAGTTCTCTGGTGCTGGAACTTATCTAGCAGGATATGGACTAACCCTAACTGGCAATACTTTTGCGGTAGATGCTACAGAGATTGCTAGCCAGACAGATCTTGGTAACGCTGTAGATGATCTAACTGCATATGTAGACGGATTCCTAAATTCAAATGATGGAACTACTATCCAGTACATTGACGCACAGGATCTTGCTACTCTAGCATCTGCCAACTCATACACTGACACAGCTGTTGAGACTGGTGACGCAACTGCAACTCCTACCTACCTTGCGATTGACTACAACTCTGTTGCAAAGCAGGTAGCAGCCCAGGTATCTGCTCCAACTGCAGATGTTCCAGTAGTTGCATACTCATTCTCAAAGTTTGACTATAGAAGTGCAAAGTTCTTGGTAAAGGTTGCTTACTCAACACACACAGAGGTGTCTGAAGTTCTTCTAACTCTAGACACGTCAGACAATATTGCAATTACAGAATATGCTGTTGTTGGAACTAACGGATCGCTATCTTTGATCACAGCTGACCTAGAGCCAATCGCTATGGCAGATGTTAGACTAAAGGTATCACCAGCTCACGACAACTCAACCATTACTGTAATGGGAACCCTGCTAGTATAAATTAAGGAATAGGTAGTGGCTACATTAGACAAAGACTTCAAAGTCAAAAACGGACTCCAGGTAACTGGAGACGGAAGCTTTGGCGGTACTGTTAGTGTAGCCACTCCTACTTCTGCAAATCACGCAGCAACAAAAGAATATGTAGACAATATCCCAACTGGATACGTAGTTTCTGAAACTGCTCCTGAAAATCCAGTAGAGGGTGACGGATGGTACAAGTCATCTACAGGACAAACATTTTTGTACTATGACAGCTTCTGGGTAGAAGCTGGTAGCTCTATGGCAGGTCCAACGGGACCTACTGGACCAGGGCTTCAGTTGGTTCAGTCACCACTATTTTATAATCCAGAATTTGAAAGTTTGTCTATAGACCTGTCAGCTTATGCAACAGAGTTTTATGTTGATAATGCAGTAGCAACAGTAGACCTAACTGGCTACGCAACAGAGTTATACGTCGACAATGCTGTAGCCAGCGTTGACGTAACAGAACAGCTTCAAGAGGTTCAAGTAGCCACCATCATGGGTGCCTATTAATCTGCTATAATTAATTTTTGGAGGTATTGAATGGCAACTACAGCAAAAGCACTATTTAGAGGTGCTGCTACTACTAATACCTCAACGACCCTTTACACTGTACCTGCAAATACTACAGCTATTGTGACAAACATTGTTGTTACAAATACTTCCTCTACAGACGCAACCTTCAATCTATCGCTTGATGATGTAAACCTAGCAACTACAGTTACAGTTGGAGGGTACGACTCAACAGTCCTTGATATTAAGCAGGTTCTTTCTGCTACAGACACAATCAAGGGTGGTGCATCTGCAACTACCGTTAATTTTCACATTAGCGGAGTGGAGATTGTATAATGCCAGTTTATAGGTTTAAAGAAGCTGGATCTTTTAAAACATCAAGGGTTAATAGAAAAACTCTTTTATCTGGAAATATAAAATATTTGCCAATATTTTCATCAGCTATTGAGTACCTAGTAATTGCAGGTGGCGGTGGCGGTGGTGCTTTTGGTCAAGGTGGCGGTGGCGGAGCTGGTGGATATAGATCATCAGTTACTGGTGAGTCGTCTGGTGGTGGGGCAGCAGCAGAGTCAAAGCTAACAGCTAACATTGGACAAACCTTTACGGTATTGGTTGGAGCTGGTGGTGCAGGTGGTGCAACTTCTGGTGCTGTTGGTGCAAATGGTTCTAGTTCTCAGTTTGGCTCTATAGTTTCTGTTGGCGGTGGAGGCGGTGGCTCTGGAGCCACTGTTGGTGTTGCTGGAGGTTCTGGTGGTGGTGGTGGAGACAACACTGGAGGTGCTGGTACTGCTAATCAGGGATATCGTGGTGGAAATCAGAGCGGTGCTGGTGGAAGCAACTATCCAGCTACTTGGAGAACCGCTGGCGGTGGAGGTTCTGGAGGTGCAGGTCCTGATGGAAGCTATAGCTCTGGTGGAACTACTAGATCTGGTGGTGCTGGTCTTTCATCATCAATTACTGGAACATCTGTAGCAAGAGCAGGTGGTGGTGGAGGAGCAGGTTCTCCAAATGGTTCTGGTCCAGGTCAGGCTGGCGGAGGTAATGGTGCAAGGGTAGGAGAGCCATTTGTATGCTGTAACTCTCTAGCAACTTCTGCAACTGCCAATTCTGGTTCAGGTGGTGGTGCAGGTGGTAATTATAACTACGATAGAGTTGCAGACTATCCTGGAGGACAGGGAGGATCTGGTGTTGTAATAATTAGGTACCCATCAACTGCTCCATTGGCATCATCAACAACTGGTTCTCCAACAGTTACTACTTCTGGTGGGTATAGAATTTATCAGTGGACATCAAATGGAAGTATTACATTCTAATTTAAACTAACAATGCTATAATATTCTCATGCCAGTTATTAATTTCCCAGATACCCCAACAATTGGGCAAATCTTTACATCTGGCACAAGATCTTGGTCCTGGGATGGCGTTTCTTGGAATCTAAACACCTTAGCTGTTACTGGACCAACTGGTCCACAGGGTGAGATTGGTCCAACAGGACCGCAAGGTGTCACTGGACCTCAGGGTACATCAATTAACCTAATCGGAACAGTACCAACAGCAAACGATCTACCAGCATCAGCAAATGAAAATGACGCATATATCGTTGAGGCAGATGGAGATCTCTATATTTGGGATACCATAACATTAGTTTGGGATAACGTAGGTCAGATTGTAGGACCTGCAGGACCAATAGGTCCAACTGGACCAACGGGTCCACAGGGTCCAGTAGGAGATGCTGGAACCAACGGTGCAGAGGGTGCTCCAGGTGCAACTGGTCCAACTGGTCCAGCAGGACCAATAGGGCCAACTGGTGCAGACGGTGCAGACGGTGCAGTAGGCCCAACAGGACCTCAAGGTGAGCAAGGTTTGATTGGTCCAACTGGACCTATGCCATTTAACTATCTTGGCACATATGATAATTTTTACACTTATACCGTAGGAGACGCAGTAACCTACGAGGGTAGCTTGTGGAAGATGCACACCTATATTGGTGCAGCAGGATATCCACCAACTACCGCAAACTGGTCATTGCTTGTTGAGGTTGGTGCTACTGGTCCAACAGGTGCACAGGGAGATCTAGGTCCAACGGGTCCAACAGGTCCTCAGGGTGCAGATGGATACATTGGTGCAGATGGTGCCACGGGACCAACAGGACCAACAGGTCCAGAGGGAAGCTTTACTTCATCAGCTACAGCTCCACCAACCCCTTCTGAGGGAGATGGATGGTTTAATACAGAACTAGCCAGAATGTTTATCTACTATGATGGATACTGGGTAGAGGTTTCTTCAAATGAAGCAGGTATTGCAGGTGCAGATGGAGCTACAGGTCCTACGGGGCCTACAGGTCCATCACCATCTAATGTATCATCTACCCCACCAACTAATGCGGTAGATGGAGATATCTGGTTTGATACAGTAAATGGTGGACTTTATACTTATTACGATTCATACTGGATTGAGCTTTCAGGTGCCCAGGGTCCAACAGGACCAACTGGACCTGCAGGAATTGATGGTATAATGGGTCAAGATGGTGCAACTGGTCCAACTGGACCTGCAGGCGTAGTCGATAATTACGTTCACCCATACTTTTTTTAGGAGATATTGATGGCAGTAGCTTATAAGATTCTAGGTCAGTCAGCACCTAGTGCTACTACTAATACTGACGTTTATACCGTACCTGCTGGTACTGAGGCTATTGTTAATACCATCGCAGTTTGTAATCGTGGTGCAGCCCAGGGTAGCTACCGATTGGCGGTACGTCCAGATGGAGCAGCAATTGCAAATCAGCATTATTTTGTATACGATACCCTGATTAATGCCAATGATACAGTAAATCCAGATATTACTCTTTCTTTGAATGCTGGGGATGTGATTACCGTTTATGCATCTTCCGCCAATTTTAGCTTCTTGATTAGCGGTGTGGAGATTACAGCATAATGCCTGCCTCATCAGTAGCCAGATCTGGATTAACTAATTACTCTAGGTATAAAAGTACAAGAGCTGGTGCATTAAATAGAATTTTTGCAACTGGTGGAGTAGTTACTGAAGCTAATGGATATATAATCCATACATTTTCATCTAGCGGAACATTTGCTATTTCGTCAGCTCCACAGAATGCACAGGTAGAGTACCTTGTTGTTGCAGGTGGAGGTGGAGGTGGTGCTGGAGTAAGTGGTAATGACTGTGGAGGTGGTGGAGGTGGTGCTGGAGGTATGCTAACTGGAACACTTTCAGTATCAACACAAAATTATGTTGTAACTGTTGGTGCAGGTGGTCCAGGATTACCAGCAAGTGCCAGTTCAACAGTCGCTAAGGGAATAAATTCAACATTTTCAACAATAACTGCACTTGGTGGAGGAGTTGGTGGAAATAGAAATGGTGTAGCTCCTACTTCTGGTGGCTCTGGTGGTGGTGGGTGTTGTGATGGTTCTGGACCAGCTGCTGGAACTGCAGGTCAAGGTAATGCAGGTGGAGGTGGCTCTGGTACTCCAGCAGGTGCAAGCTATGGTGGTGGTGGAGCTGGCGGAGTTGGTCTAGCATATGCTTCATCTGGTAGCGGTGGAAATGGTGGTCCAGGATTAGCATCATCGATCACTGGATCTTCAGTTTTTTATGCTGCTGGAGGTGGTGGTGGCCAGGGTGGCGGTGGTGTCCCAGGAGTTGGTGGTAGTGGGATTGGTGGCAATGGTGCCTCAGCTTCTGGAGGAACTCCTACTGCTGGAACTGTAAATACTGGTTCTGGTGGTGGCGGTGGTGGAGGCTTTCCAGGTCCAGGTGGAGCATCTGGAGGATCTGGTGTGGTTATAGTTAGATATCCAAGCACATAACGAAAATAACTAATGCTATAATATAAATAAATCTATCAAAAGGAGATAACATGTCACATTGGGCAGAGCTTGATGAAAACAATGTAGTTCTTCGTGTACTAGTTGGTGACAATAACGATCCTAACGGTGACGAGGGCTACCAATGGTTGCTTGATAACCTTGGCGGTACCTGGGTAAAGACCAGCTACAACGCTACAATTAGAAAAAACTTTGCAGGTATTGGATATACCTATGACGAAGCACTAGATGCTTTCGTTCCACCTAAGCCATTTGAGTCTTGGGTGCTTGATGAGGAAACTGCTCGTTGGGAGGCACCAGTTGCTTACCCTGAAGATGGTGCGGTATACACTTGGAACGAAGAAACACTATCTTGGGATGTAGTAGAGATTCCACAGGAGTCATAATAAATGGCCATTGATTTTCCAAACAGTCCTAGCATAAATGATACCTATACGGTAGATAGCCGTACTTGGGTATGGACTGGGACTGCTTGGAGAATCGTAACAGCTTCCGTTGGACCAACTGGACCTACTGGTCCTGCTGGATACGAGGGTAGCGATGGACCTACAGGTCCTGCAGGTCAGGATGGAAGATTTTTTACTGGTGCTACCCCACCAATGACACCAGCTCCTGAAGAGGGCGATGCTTGGTATAATTCCGACAGTGGAAGACTTTATGTCTATTATGATTCTTATTGGGTAGAAGCTTCTGCCCCTATTGCTGGTCCCACAGGACCTGCAGGTGCAGATGGAACAATTGGTGTTGACGGAGCTACAGGTCCAACTGGACCTAGTGGAGATCTCACTAGAACAATTCGCACGGTATCTACAAGCACAACCCTGCTCGCTACTGATGAAAATCAAATGATTAGGTTTACTGGAACTTCTCCTCAAACTCTAACTATTCCTGATGTGCTTACCCCAGGAAGTTCTGTAACGGTTATTCAGGACAATTCTGGATTGGTTAGTTTTGCCTCTAGTGGAAGTGTCAATTTGCTTAGCCCAACAGGATATTTTGACTCTCTTGGTCAGAATTCAGTTATAACTGTGTTGTGTGTAGACTCTGATGAATATAGAATTACTGGCGACGTTGTTTCTGTTATTCCGTTTACTGCTACTGGAGGAACCATATCAACTGCTGGTGGTTATAAAATTCATACATTTTCTTCATCTGGAAGTTTTGAAGTTACATCATCTCCGCCACAATTTGATGTTGAATATTTGGTAGTGGGTGCTGGTGGTGCTGGTGGAGATTTCTTCTCTGGTGGTGGATATAATGCTGCAGGTGGTGGAGGAGGAGCAGGTGGTGTTCTTTTTGGAAATTATCAGCCATCAGTTGGAGTATATCCAATTGCTATTGGGGCAGCAGGATTTTCTACAGCAACTAGCAATAGTAGTGGTGGATACTCTACAAGTGGTAATCCAACCTCAGCCTTTGGATTGACAGCATTGGGTGGAGGTCGTGGTGGTGCTGGAAATAGTTCTGGATCTGCTAATGCTTATGTAGCTGCTACAGGAGCTAGCGGTGGTGGTGGTGTTAGACCAGATGCAAGTGCTTCATATGCTAATGGTGCAGCTGGAACATCTGGACAGGGTAATTCTGGTGGAAGCTATGGTAGCGGTACAGATGGAGATGCTGCAGGTGGTGGTGGATACTCTTCTGCTGGTAGTAATTCTGGAACAGGGAATGGTAATGGTGGAGATGGCTATGTCTCCGCAATTTCTGGAGTATCTGTTGCATATGCTGCTGGAGGTGGTGGAGGAAAGGGCTTATCTGGATCATGGACTGGATTAGGTGGAAGCAGTGGTGCTGGCGGAAATGGTCAAGCAAGGTCTGACACTGGAAAAGGTGGAAATGCCACAACTCCTGGATCTGGTGGTGGGGGTGCTGGTTCTGCAAATAGTTCTGGAGTATTTAAACCAGGTGGCAATGGTGCAAATGGTGTTGTCATCATTCGTTATCCAATCTAAACTATGCTAAAATATCCTTATGCCAATTAATTTTCCAGACAGCCCATCTATAAACGATGAGTTTCAAGCACAAGGTCGTACTTGGATTTGGAACGGTACATCATGGGATGCAGTAGTAGCCACTATTGATGCTGGTAAGTTCATTGCTTCTACAAATGCCCCAGAAAATCCCCAACAGGGTCAGGGATGGTTCGATCCTGACACAGCACAATTCTTTATTTACTATGATAATGCTTGGATTGAGGTAGGTCCAACACTTACAGGTCCTGCTGGAGCTGCAGGAAGATTTACGGTAGCGGAAACTGCACCACTAAATGCAGTAGAGGGCGATGCTTGGTTTGATGCAACATCAAGCCGTACATATATTTACTTTGACGGACTTTGGGTAGAGATTATTGGTGCCGTTGGCCCTACAGGTCCTACAGGTCCAGTGGGTGAAATGGGCGGCACAGCCCCAGATCTTGATCAAACAATAATAGCATCACAGGTATTTGGATAATAGGATATAATAGGATTATGGCAACTTACTCAAAGGTACAACTATCTGGTAGCACTGGTGGACAGCCAATTCTTGTTGCTGCTACAGCTACTGCTGGAACAACAATCCACACTACTGGAACATCAAGCTCAGTCCTTGATGAGGTTTGGCTATATGCAAACAATACAAGTACATCTAGCGTAAAGCTCACTATTGAGTATGGCGGTACGACTTCCCCAAATAATCTTATTGAGCTAACTATTGATGCAGAGTCTGGTCTAGTTCTTGTTATTCCTGGCCTTTTGCTATCTGGAGACGGCACAGCTGGAAGAGTTATTCGTGCATTTGCAGCAACTACAAACGTAATAAATATTACAGGATATATAAATAGGATTGCATAATGCGAAATCGTGCATTTGTAAGTAGCAAGGTTTCTAGTTGGATGGGAAACAAGCCAATTCAAAGAGGAAACGTTATTCCAAAGCCAGTAGTTGCTGGAGGAGTTCTTACATCAGACTCAACATATTACTATAGAACGTTTTCTGCAAATGGTACTTTATCAGTTACCAACGGAGCACTTACTGCCGATCTGCTTTTAGTAGCAGGCGGTGGTGGTGGTGGCGGTGGCTACCAAGGTGGCGGTGGCGGTGCTGGCGGTCTAGTCGACATTCGAACAACTACTGTGTCGGTGGGAGACTACGCAGTTGCGATTGGTGCAGGTGGCAAGGGTGCAACTAGCGGATCTGAGCCTGCTGGTGGAAATGATAGTACAGCACTTTCTCTAACGGCAAAGGGTGGAGGACGTGGAAATGCTGAGATGCAGGCTTTCGGTGCCAGCGGATCAGTAGTAGCAACTTCTGGTGGTTCTGGTGGAGGAACTGGTCACTCAACATATGGATCTGCTCTTGCTGCTACTCAGCCGTCTCAGTCTGGGCTTTCTGGTAGCAATGGATATGGAAACCCTGGAGGAACTAACTGGGGTGGTTGCTGTTCTAACGCAGGTGGTGGTGGAGCAGGTGCGGCTGGAACGTATGCTCCATCAAACAATAATGCTGGTTCTGGTGGCGTTGGAAGACAGTGGGTAAACGGAGTATTTTATGCTGGTGGCGGCGGCGGTGCCAACAGGTCTGCTGGATCTAGAGCTGCAGGAGGCAATGGCGGTGGCGGTGCTGGTGGAAACAATGACACTGGAACTGCAGGAACTGCTAACACTGGCGGTGGCGGTGGTGGTGGAGGATCTGAGTCTGGTACTGGCGTGGGAGGCTCTGGCGGATCTGGAGTTTTTGTTGTTAGGTATTTGAGGTCTCAGGTAGAATAATCTGCTAAAATAAATCTATGAGACTTTCATTTCCTTCTTTGCCATCTAATGGTCAATCATTTTCTTTTAGTGGTCGTACCTGGAAGTGGTCAGGAAATAGGTGGGATGTTGATTCAGTTGTCATTAAGTCACCATACCAAATAGCTGTTGAAGGTGGATTTCAGGGTACAGAGTCAGAATATGCCGATTCAATTAATCCAACTACCGTTGCACAGAATGCGGCATCAGCAGCACTAGCACAGCTAACAGCAGCAGCCCCAGCAGCACTTGACACAATTGCAGAGCTATCTGCAGCTCTTGGTAACGACTCAAACTTTGCAACTACTATCACAAATGCACTAGCACTAAAGGCTAATGCTTCTAGCGTACCAAATATTACCATTTCTACATCTAATCCATCTGGTGGAAATAACGGAGATATTTGGCTTAAGTATACTGCGTAGGACTAGATATGCCTGGTAGCGTAAATGTAAGTGGCACATGGAAAACAGTATCTAACTTTCATGTCAAACAGTCTGGGGCATGGAAAGAAGTATCTAACGTATACATTAATCAAAATGGAGTATGGAAAGAAGCTTTTTCTGCAGCCCCACCATCAATCGTAGTTCTTAGTCCAACAATTGATACAAATAATGCAGTAACTGGTGGATGGACTGCAACGCTTGCTGGAGGAACAACTGGTCCAGTTATGAGTACATCTGGAAATGTTCTTGGCCTTCGTGCACCATATTGGTGTGATGGTGATGCAAGGACAAATAACAACATCAATCTTACAGGTGCCACATCCATTACTCTTGATTGGGCATCATCTGGAGTGTCTCCATCTTACTTTTATGCGAATATCAACTGGCCAACTACCACTGGAGAAGCAGGGTATACCTTAGGATCTCCAAGCTTTGCCAATATTGCTAGAAATACAGTAACTATTCCAGTAACCAATGGTGCAAATGGGAAGCTAAGACTTAGAGTAACAAACTCAAATGGTGGCTATGTTTACATCTATGGTCTAACCATTAATTACTAATTTAATCTCTGATATAATAAAGTCATGCCTATTGATTTTCCAGATACCCCCACTTTGGGACAAATATATACAGCACCTACTGGTCGTGCTTGGGAGTGGGACGGTATACGCTGGATTTCTGCAACAGAAGAAAATGTTCAAGAACTTGTTAATATTGGTATTGCTGGCCTACTAGACTCAGCACCAACAGCACTTGACACACTAAACGAATTAGCGGCAGCGTTGTCTGATGATCCTGATTTTGCAGCTACTGTAACCAATCAGCTTGGAAGTCTTGAATCAGAACTAGACACAAAAACATCAACAGGAAAGGCTATTGCGATGGCAATAGTATTTGGATAGGATAGAATTATGGCAAACCCCAATATAGTAAACGTAAGCAGCATTTATGGAAAAGTGGCTGGCATTAGCGTTACAAGCACACCAACTGCAATAGTGCAGAATCCAAACGGATCCAATAAGGTATACAAGATCAATTCGTTAATAGTTTCTAACATAGATGGCAGCTCAGCAGCTGACGTTACAGTAACGCTTTTTAAGAATCAGGATGTCTCATACTCACTAGCAAGCACTATATCAGTGCCTTCTGATTCTACACTAGTTATTATTTCAAAAGACACTTCTATATATCTTGAAGAAAACGACTCTATTCGTGTGTTTGGTGCACTTGGTGTAGCTGGAGACTTGCAAGCTGTCTGTTCATATGAGGAGATTAGCTAGTGCCAAGAAATGGTGGAAGGCTTGGTCCTAGGGCAACTTCTATCTCTGGAGGTATCTGGGGTCTAAATGATCAATATCAAGAAAATAGGGATAATCTCTGGAGAAGAATAACAAACGCCACTGGTGGAGCTATAACTACTGCTGATGGCTATAGATACCACACCTTTGAGTACTCTCCTTCTGTTCAATATTTTGTTCCAGATGCCGCAGGCACAATTGAAGTTTTTGCTTGGGGTGCTGGTGGTGCAGCAGGTGGAACTGGAAGCTCAGGAGCATTCTGTTATGGCGGTGGCGGAGGATACGCATATTTATCTACGAATGTTTCTGCAGGAACATCATATAGCGTTGCTCCAGGCCAGGGCGGTCAGCTAGGAACTCAAGGATGTGTAACTGGAACTGGTGGTTCTGGTGGAACTAATCCACTTGGTTATGGTAACGGTGGTGCTGGATCAGCTGCAGGAACAACCCCATGTTCTGGTACTGGTGGCGGTGGTGGAGCAGGAAGCTTCTTTACTCAGGGTGCAACAATTTTGCTTGCCGCAGGTGGCGGTGGTGGCGGTGGTGGAACAGAGTCTGCTGAAAATGGTAGCGGTAAGGGTGGAGCTGGCGGTCAAAATGGAACCGCTGGAAATGGATCTGGAGCATCTGGAGGAACAGCTGGAGCTAGCGGAAGCACAAATGGTCAAAATGCATCTGTAATTGGTGGAGACCACTCTGGTTCTGGCGGTGGAGGTGGTGGCTTCCAGGGTGGTAATGCAGGAATTAACCCATCTAACGATGCATTGTCTGGTGGTGGTGGCGGTGGTGGAAGTAGCGTAGGAACTACTTCTGAAGCAGGTAATGGACAAACCCCAGCTCAAAGTGGTAATACCCTAAGGGGGACTGCTGGTAACGGTGGAGCTTCTGGTCAAGCTGGTTCAAACGGCAAGATCGTGATCAGATATCCAGTTTGATCTAACTTAATCTATGATAAAATAAGACTATGCCTATTAACTTTCCAGACACACCAGCAGTAAATGATTTGTTTTCTGCAGACGGACGTACCTGGAAGTGGGATGGTAGTGTTTGGCTTACAGTTACCCAAGAAGTTATCGGACCAACTGGTCCAACAGGACCTCTGGGTCCAACAGGACCACTACCTGACTTTCTAGCTGGAAACGGTATTGAGTATGCCAACGGTATTGTTGAAATTGACACAAGTATTGTAGCTACCCTTACATATGTAAATGACGTAGCTCAGGGTATCTTTGCAAAGCCTATTGTTAGAGCTGCAACTACTGCTAATTTAGATGCTACTTATAATAACGGTACCCTTGGAGTTGGTGCTACGCTTACTGCAAATTCAAATGGTGCTTGGCCTGGTGTTGATGGTGTAACTACGGGATGGGAGCAGTATGATGGTGTTCTTGTAAAAGATCAGACAAATGCTGCCTACAACGGCAGGTACGTACTGCTTGACCTTGGATCTGCCTCTACCCCATGGGTATTGAGACGCTGTGGTCTTTGTGACACAGCTGATGAGCTTCCTGGTGCATATATCTTTGTTCAGGACGGTACAGTTAACGAAAGCAATGGATATATCGGAATTGTTTCAGACCCATCAACATATGTAGTTGGAACAGACCCAATCAACTTTATTCAGTTTACCTCTACATCTAGCATTGGCCCAACAGGTCCTACTGGCCCACAGGGACCAATTGGACCAACAGGTCCTGCAGGAGTAGACGGAATAGACGGTATTGATGGTACCAATGGTATTGACGGAGCCACAGGTCCAACGGGACCACAGGGTAACACTGGTCCAACTGGCCCAATGGCACCATTGGCGGTATCAGTGAATACGGTATCTGGAACAACCTATACTCTTGCAATAACAGACGCTCATGATCTAATTAAGACAACATCTTCTAGTGCAGTAACTATTACAATTCCTACCAATGCCGCAGTGCCTTTTGAGGTAGGAACTGGTATAACATTTACTCAAAGCGGCACTGGTCAGCTAACCATTGCTGGAGATACTGGAGTAACCGTAAACTTTACATTTGGTAAAAAGACAAGAACACAGCATTCAGTTATTGCTATCGTAAAGATGGGCACAGATGAGTGGTTGGTATCTGGAGATGCGACTGCATAATGAGAGATATATTTAGAGCTGTAGTAGCTTCGTTTGTGAAAAGCTTTAAGGATACCTTTGATCGTGCAGACAGCTCTACTCTTGGAACATCATCAAGTGGTATTCCATGGACGGTATACAGAAATAGCTTTGGTATAGCTAGCAATAAGGCTAGTGCAAATAGCTCAGACTATTCTTTGGCTGCAGTAGGCACAGGTTCATCTGACGTTACTATTGACCTCAAGGGTATTTCACAAGGAGCAGGTGCCTCTCTATGGGTAACTGACGCAGGTAACTGGTGGTCAGTGTCTATTGCACAAGATCCAGAAAATTGTAACTGTACAAACTATTACAATACTTATTATTACAATGCACCATATAACTTTACATATCCTGTTTTTGTTCAGGGTAATACTGGAACTGTCTGCAACTATGGCTTTACAACTTGTTCTCAGCAGGTTCAGATTAACAGTTATAATCCAACAGTAGCATACTACTGCTGCTTTGGATATAACGCTGCTGGAAACTGCAAGGGTAACTACTATTGTGGAACTTATGGTGGTAACCCACAGTATTCATTCGCATATTATTACAATGTTTGCAACTACTATTGTGCAAGTGGATACTCCACTTACGATAATTCTTATACTTATTATGCCTCTGGAACAAATTATAATACTGAGGTAGCATACGCAGGACCATACCAAAGTTGTCAGACATGTTATCCACAATACGTCAGATTCTTCAAGTCAGTAAATAACGTCATATCTACTGTTACTTCACAGCTAGTTTCTGGCATTGTTCAATCATTAAAGGTTTCTACCGCTGGAAACCAGGTAACCGTAAAGGCATATTCTGATACTAATCAGGTAACACAGATAGGTTCCGACATTGTTTATACAGCTACTGGAGCTGTCGTACAGCCTAGATTTGGAATATCTGTAAACCCATCTAGCTATAGCCAAGGCTACACCATTGACGAGATATCTATCAATTAATTAACCCCTATGGTATAATTACTATAGAGATAGGGTGAGTATGAAAATAATTAGATTTGTGACTGAAGCGGAAGACCTTAGGGGGCTTGGCAAGCCAACACCAATCAAAAAGCTAATTCCAGAATGGTATAAGCAAGCTGAGAGCACATTTGTAGATCCAAATTCCCCACATCACGAAGAGCAAAACGGACTAAAGAAGTGTATGCCATTTATGGATACCATGATTGCAGGGTATGCATTGACTATACCAGTTGACATTTATGTAACTAGAGATGGTGATGGTAATCCAAGATTTAGCTGGAATGGGCCAGAAAAGCTTGCAGGATTCATATCTGAAAGACCAAAGCAGCTTGGTGAAACAATGCCTAGGCCACCAGGACACTATCCAAATCACTTAGCTTTTGCTGGATTCTGGGGATGGAAGACACCAAGGGGATGGTCTACTCTTGTTGTTCAGCCGCTTAATAGACACGACCTACCATTTACGATTACCAGCGGAATAATCGACAGCGATAAGTTTAATGCTGCTGGCAATATCCCATTCTTCCTAAAGGAAGGCTTTGAGGGAACGATTTATGCAGGAACTCCATATGCACAGATAATTCCAATCAAACGTTCCTCCTGGATGATGGTTGACGATACAGATGGCCTGATCGACAAGGTAGTTATTCAGGCAAGTTTGGTGAGGAAGAATGATGATAAGACACCTTACAAAAAATTTGCATGGGCAAAGAAAGATTTTAACTAATGAAGGTAAAAAAGAATAGACCAGAAAAACGTTTAGTCATACAGGTCCCAGATGTAGTTCAGAAATTGTCTACTTTAGACCTTTTGAAAAGAGCATTCTCTATATGGCTTGACAAGGTTGGTTATAAAAAGATGCCAATCTCAGATCCTAAAAACGGTATGCCTAATATGCAGAGATGGGACAATATCTATACCTTTGCAATTATTGTGGATGATGAAGTAGTAGATATTATGAGGGTTCAGCAAAAGATGGCCATAGTTCTTCAGGCACAACCAAAATTTGTAAGCTTTGATCCAGAGCTGGTGCAGCCACAGATTGGTTGGAAGTATGACAATGGATTTATTCAGCCAGTACCAGAACTAAACCTTGATCCGCAAGTATTCAACCTTAAGGAAAATGATGGCACTAAGAAGTAAAACAATTACGTTCCATTCTCAGCACCCAGAGTTTGAGATTTCAAAGCCAATTCCTGCTAGCAGGATGGTTCCAGACTGGTATCGCACTATGCCAGGTGTAAAAGATGGAACAGAGACACTAAAGAAGTGTATTCCAGTTTTAGATGCTCTAACATCTGGATATATTTTTACGTTGACTGCAGATGTTTGGTATAACAATGAAAGCAAAGAGATCATATCAAACAGTGCACTAAAGATTAACTCTGATCATCTTTCGGTTCAGACAGAGAATGTTGTGTTGCCAGACGAGTTTGATCCACAGCCACATAAGTGGATTAATTATTGGCACATCAAAACTCCAAAAGGATATAGCACTCTCTTTATTCACCCATTGGATAGAGAAGACCTACCGTTTAAGTCTTTTACTGGAATCGTAGACACTGACAAGCATCCACTAGTTATTAATTTCCCATTCTTTATGAGAAAAGATTTTGATGGTAAGATTCCTGCAGGTACACCAATAATTCAGGCTATACCGTTTAAAAGGGACTCCTGGGATAGCAAGATAATTGATGATCCAACAAAGCCATATGTCTTCCTAGAGGAGCACAAGCATTTGGATGCACCGTTGGCATACTATAAGAGAAATAGTTGGATAAAGAAGGTGTTCAGATAGTGGAGACTATCTTTGTATCAGTGGCATCCTTAGACGACAAAGAGTTGCCAAAAACTATTATTAACGCAATTCAGTCAGCATCTATTCCAGAAAGAGTTATCCTTGGAGTGTCTGTCATGGCATCTGATAAAAAACTATTGAGTGTTGTTAAAAAGATTAAGAGTGATTATCCAAATAACATTAGACTAATGTACACAAAAATTAAAAAGTCAAATGAGAAAAATTTGATAGGTGTTGGCAGGGGTAGATTAAAAGCAGCCTCAATGTACTCACAAGAAGACTACTTTTTACAGATAGACTCACACTCTATGTTTACACAAGGTTGGGACTCAGATCTGATATCCCTATTGCGTGATGCTAAGACAGAGATTGGTTCTGAAAAGGTTATTTTAACAGCATATGCTGGAAAGTACTATATTGATGGTAATGGCAACAGGTTTACTTCTGAAGAAGACAACATTCCTGGTGATATCAACAAGCTAGGATTCCTTTATCCAACCTTTGTAGATAAGGGTGTCAGAAATGATATCATACCTGCCTGGGCCGTATCAAAATCTCGCAATGCCAGAGAGCTGCCAGATAAATTTGTACCATCATTTAAGTTCAATGCCAACTTTGCATTTGGAGATAGGGATTTTGCAAACAATCTATCAATTACTGAAAGAGAAATATTTTTTGAAGAAGAGCTTTTGCAGACAATTAGGCTAATGAGATTAGGATTTTCTCTAGTATTTCCAAACGTAAAAGATGCCCAGGTAAAGCATCTATATGCTGACCATGGAGACAATGAGGAAATTAACAAGGTATACAAAAGAAGAAATATTGTTATGGCATTTATGAACGTTGATATGGGTAACCAGCAAAGGCTGGCAACCAAAAATTATTTTGACTTTATATCAAATCCAGATAACCTACAGGCTATTGAGTCATATCAACGTTATTCTGGAATAAGTATGTTTACTGCAAAATCTATCAAAGATGACTCATTTCCAGACAGATGGAAACTTGACATATTTGGTGATTGGCCATATAATATCCCTAAGGGAGAGTAATGTCAGTCAAGATTGCAGTTTACACTATTGCTTTAAATGAAGAACAGTTTGTAAAAAGATGGTACGAGTCAGCTAAAGATGCAGACTACCTACTGATAGCTGATACTGGGTCTGTGGATAATACAGCAAGGCTTGCTCAAAAGCTAGGTATTAACGTTGTGTCAATTAATATATCGCCATGGAGATTTGACGATGCTAGAAACGCAGCACTGGCATTGTTGCCAAAAGATATAGACCTTTGTGTCTCATTAGACATGGACGAGGTCCTAACTCCTGGTTGGAGAAAGCCACTAGAAGATGCGTGGAGTCGTGGGGTTACTAGGCCAAAGTATAAGCATGTATGGTCTTGGAAAGAGGATGGCACACCAGGGTTAGAGTTTGCCTATGATCATATTCATGCTAGGCATGGCTATCGTTGGAAGCACCCAGTTCACGAGACAGTTGCTGCTTACGGAATACCAGAAGTTTCCGAATTTGTTGACGGTATTGAAACTCATCATCATCCAGATACAACAAAGAGTAGGTCTCAGTACTTGCCACTACTGAAAATGTCTGTGCAAGAGGATCCCTATAACGATAGAAACGCATATTATTATGCTAGAGAGCTGTTCTTCTACGGTAGAAATGACGAGGCAGCAAAAGAGTTTAAGCGTCACCTAGCATTGCCAACCGCTACCTGGAAACCAGAACGAGCTGCATCTATGAGGTATCTTGCAAAGTGTGAGCCAGCTTCTGCACCAGACTGGTACCAAAAAGCAATTGCAGAAGATCCAGGAAGGCGTGAGCCACTGGTTGAGCTAGCCATGATTCGATATGCTCAGAAAAAGTGGGATGAGTGCCACAAGCTGTCTTTGGCTGCTATTGCAATACAGTCAAAACCACTTGACTATCTCTGTGAAGAATTTGCTTGGGGATCTTTACCATATGATCTTGCAGCAATATCATCTTATAATCTTGGTAAATTTTCAGAGGCTTTATCTTTTGGAGAAAAGGCATATAGCATAGACCCAACAAACAAAAGACTTGCTAATAACGTAGACATGTATAGGGTTGCAGATGCAAATCAAAATGTCTGATGTTGATGTCTTTTATATTAATTTAGATAGGCAACCAGAAAGAGCAGCAGGAATAGAAAAAGACCTAAAGTCTTATAGGTTTAAAAAGCCAAAAAGGGTGTCAGCTGTTGACAGAGGTATGCTGACTGACAAAAATAGCTTTGGGTATGTTGCAGATGGTCTTGGATTTTACCACTCTTTGGCGGTAGCTAGATCACACCTAAAAGCATTAGATTCTATAGAAAAGTTGCCAGCACTAATACTAGAAGATGATGCTAGGGTTATGATCTACGAGCCTATTATCGATGTACCAGACGATGCTGATGCAGTTCACCTAGGACTAATTGAGTTTGCAATGGATGCAGAGAATCTGTATGATGGCTTTGACTCATGGAAGCCAGGATTTGTCTCATTTGATAGAGAGATAGGAAATGAAAACTTCTACAGATTGTATAGGTCTTTGGGATGTCATGCAATACTTTATCTAACGGACAGATTTGTGGAAGCAACAAAAGAAGCCTTTTTGGAATCTTCAAATACTGGAATTCCAATAGATGTTATACAAAATAGGCTACAGAAAGAATATAACTGTTATGTGGCTGCAGATAACTTTTTTGTTCAGGACGATAACCCAGTTACATTCTCAGACCTTAGATACTATTCCCCACCGCTAGAGACACCAACAATTCATGGTAATTAATCTATGGTAAAATAACTATATGTCCTATACAAGAATCCTAGTCCGTCGTGGCACAGCCACTGAGTGGACAACTGCAAATCCAATCCTAGCATCTGGTGAATTTGGGTTCGAAACGAATACTGGAAAGTTTAAGGTTGGCAATGGCTCATCTAACTGGACAGCTCTAAAATACTTTTTAAACTTTGATGATATTAAGTCGGCTATTGTTGACTCTGCCCCTACAGCCCTAGACACTTTGAATGAGATTGCTCTTGCACTGGGTGAAGATCAGAATTTTGCAGCTACTATTCTCGCTGAAATTGCAGATAAGGCACCACTTGAGTCCCCCACATTTACTGGCACGGTAGATATGTCAGGAGCAACTCTATCTGGAGTAATGCTTCCTATTAACTGGATGGGAACATTTAGTGATTTAGAGACCTATGCAGAAAATGATATGGTTTATTGGAATGGTAGCGTATTCTATGCAACTGGACCAAATCTAAGTAATTCAGAAGGATATTATCCAACAGCACCTGGAGCAGACTGGGAGCTGTTTGCATCAAAGGGCGACGCTGGTCCAATTGGACCAACAGGACCAACTGGTCCAGCAGGCTCAACGGGGCCTGCAGGTAGCTTTAATCTTGCACAAACAGTATCCTCTATATCTTCAAACTACTCAATCCAATCAGCTGACGCTGGAAAAATTTTAACACCAAATTCATCCTCTACCATTACACTAACAGTTAATTCTTCTACTGGGTTTTCGGTTGGGCAAAGCGTAGACATATTTACTAGAGGATCTGGTACTGTAGTTATAACTGGATCTGGAGTAACGCTTGAAGGTAAGGGTACAGCTGGAACAAACTATACCGTTACATCTAGATACGAAGCTGCAAGTATTATTTGTATTGCAACTAACGTATACGCTGTAGTTGGAGCTGTAACTGTATAATGTCTAAAATAGGTGGAATTGTGGGTCAGCTTAACCCAACCTATCCAAACTTCTTCACTATTAATGAATCTAGCTATACATATCCTGGATCTTTTGTTTTTGATAACGACAACAATATTAATTATTTTTATCTTACAGAGATCCCTAGCTGGGGATCTTGGCTACATTATACAAAATTTTCAAAATTTGGAGGACAGATGTTTTCTGTTCGTTTTCCAAATGGAGGGTATGTTAGAATTTCACAGGCTCTTTTGACCAGTAATGGTGACATTGCTATTGTTACTAACGGTGACTCTGGACTCAGACTTCATATTTTTGGAACTGACAAAACTTATAAATCAGAAACAGTTCTCACATCATCAAATACTTACGGTGCTGTTCATATTGCGATTGACTCATCTAATGTTTTATACATTTACACTGCCTTTTACTTAATTAAGTATGACATAGCTACTAGTACGATTATCTGGCAAAGAGCCATTACCCTATCTTCTTCTGGAGAGCAGGGTTCAAACATTCAGATAGCATTGGATCCATCAAATAATATTTATGTATGTGGAGAATACTATGATGACTGGACTGGATACAATTATGGTAGAGTTGTTAAGATTTCAAGCTCTGGTAGTTTTTTGTGGTCAAAAGACTTTAGGTCAGATCAGTACAATCCAATTGGTGCTGCCACAGCTATGGCATGTGATTCTTCTGGCAATGTGTATCTTATGTTTAAGGATTATTACGATACAATATCTGGAACATCCTATCTTTTAGTTATAAAGCTAAGTACTAATGGTGGATTATTCTGGAAGCGGTTATATAAACACCCTACTGACCCATATTCTAATCTAGGTTATCAGGCAAAAATGAGAATTTATAATAATGAGCTATACATGTTTGTCAATGGCTTTAATTCTGTAGAGCAACAAAAGCAAACGATAATAGCTATCAAGGCATCTTTGTCAGATGGAAGCATTGCCTGGCAAAGAAAGATTAATGACTCTTTGCATACTCCATCAGACATTAATCAATTTGGAGATGTTCAGATTATTGATGGGAACATCTATATATCATTATCAATTACTAGGTATGACCTAAGCCCATCTAAAACAATGTCGTCAATATTTGCCATACCAGCAGATGGAACTAAGATGGGTAATTACAGTATAGGCATTCATTCTATATCGCTATCTGAGGCATCCTGGATAACCAATAATACTGGATCACTAGAGGTCTTGGCCTCAACAACTCCAGTTCAGGCCACAAGTATGTTTTCTGTTACAAACTCAACACCTGGCTCGCTTGTTAATTTTTCACACTACTTTAAAAGGGTATCCTTTAAATAGCTTAATATGATAAACTATACATATGTCTACTCCCTCTAATCTTTATGCAGAAAAGGTTTTTGCAGAACACCCACTATCTTTGTGGTCACTAGATGAGGCAGTAGATTACGTATCATTTATTACTGAGACACAAAGAGGTCTTCTTCCAGCAGTATACAATACCCCATTTTCAAATGTTACTTGGTCGTCAACCTTTCCAACATCAACACCATCAGCCGATGAAAAGAGTGGTCAACCATTTCCAAATAGCCTGGTGCAAAAGATAAAGGCAATAACGACTAATGCTAATCTATTTGAGTCAATCTCATTCTTTACTAACCCAACTGCACCAATAGCAATCTCAGGACTTGATCAGTCCCTTGACACCTTCTCAGTTTCGTTTTATCTAAAGCCACTTCACCCGTTTACATCTTCTGTAGAGGTTGGATATGTTTTGGCATCCCAGCCAAACCTAAGCGACGCTGTGTTGGGAACCAAGGAGACATTCTCTAGCAGTGTATTTAACGAATGGTCTATGTATTCTGCGACATTTGATATTCCAGTCACTGACAAGCTTTATATCGTGCCGTATGTATCCATTATCTACGTAAATCAGACAGTTGCAGGCGGAGTCTATATTCCTTCAGAGTATGCGTATGTTCTGAACGGTATGGCAATTGGTCAGTCTATAGAACAGTTCTCTGCATCATCTCTAGGCGTAGACTTATCTACTGGCTCGCTAAATACTTCAGAGCAAGCACTATTCGGTGCAACAAAATACGCTGCTGCTGATCAGTATGGCCTGGGGGTGTCTGATGGAAAGTACCTTTCTGTAGGCAATACTTTGCTTGCAAAGAATACATCAATACCAATGGTCTACGGCTCTGGGGCACTTACAAAGATTACCCCAAATCCAACTAGTGGTAAGCCATCTTTGGTAGTACCAGGAAGCGGTATGCTCTACTATTCTGGAAGATATAACGCATACACATTTGAAGCATGGCTAAGAATTGATTCAAGATCAGATCAGCCTAGAAAGATTTTAGGACCAATTGGTTCTGACCATGGTCTATATGTTGATGGACCATTCCTAAGACTAAAGGTTGGCGACGCTGTTGGCTCACACTTCGTTGGTGAGTGGTACAGGCCAATGCTCGTTGACATCAGAATAACTCTAGATACTGCAAGCCTTCTGATAAATGGGGAACAGGTAATAAACATATCGTTTAGCACAAAAGACATAGATCTTTCGGATACTGCTGGAGAAGACTACTGGGGATTCTATGCCTACTCAGATGTTCCTTCAATTGAAATTGACTGCCCAGCAATCTATCCATACGCTGTGCCAGCAATTGTTGCTAAGCGTAGGTTTGGATATGGTCAGGCAGTTGAGTCACCAGATGGAGTAAACAAGTCATTTGGTGCTACCACTGCATTCATTGATTATTCTGTTGCTGACTATACAAACAATTATCACTACCCAGATATGGGTAGGTGGAACCAGGGTATTGCAGAAAACATTGATACTGATGGACTAAGTCTAGCTTCACCACAAGTAGCTCTTCCAGACTTTATCTTTCAGTCAACAAACTATGACAACTGGTTTGCTACGCAGCAAAGCAATGCGGATGAATACTTTACTTTTGCATCCAATACAGGCTTTATAAGGTTTAACAATCTTCTTGTTTCTTCTCAGCCAACCAAGGGTGTTTACACCATCTTCTCTATCTCTTCATATAGCCCAACTTCAAAGACAATCTTTAAGATCGTTAATAAGATTAGTGGCGATGAATTTAGAGCGGTATTGGTAAATGACACAGTTAAATACATTCTAAATGTAAGAGGAGCAGAAACCCTTGTAGCAGAAAAGCAAGGTGTAATTCTTAACTCAAAAACATTTATTGGAATATCTTTTGATGCTCTTGGAGAAGAGTACGGTGGAGACGTTCTGTCATTCTTTAACAGTGCATCTCAAATGCTTATGTTTGTGGCTGGAGATAACTCATTTACAAACATGTTTGATGGAAAGATCTTTAAGGTTGGTCTAGCTACAGAGCGTAACCTTTCAAAGATAGCAGACTACTTTGCAGTAGAAGAGCCATACGGAGACGCTGATGGTGGACTGTCTGCAACTCTGGTATGGTTCAGAATACTTGATGGTGGAACTCCATCATCGTTTGATATTGGTGGTATTTACGATCACATAGCAACCTATACTTTAAGGTCCTATCTTGACTACGGGGTATATTCAATAGACATTGATTGTGATTCATATTGGCAAGACTATATTCCTCTTAGCTATTTTGCACAGTATGTAAAGAACATTTACGAAGAGGATTACTACGACCTGGACTTCTTGCAGTTTAACATAGACTATCCTGCTTTGCCAAAGTTTAGGTTGGCATCCTACGACACAGATGGTTCTTTGGTTAGGTCGTATGTCAGCTTTCAGCTTGTAGAGACTGGTGCTACCAAACAGCTTAGCTCTTTTGCAGAAATTGCTAAGGCTCCACAAAATGCTGTTGTTAACACAACCTCAGATAGGTATACTTCTGGCTGGATGGACACAGCGTTTGAAGTAGTTGATGGAATGATTATCTATCCACCAAAAGATATTCCAATAACGTCGTACGCAGTTGTGACCCACATTGAAATGAAAATACGTGGAGCAATAAAGAATAAGATTAGTATTAGAAAGTTGCAGTATGCTTCTCAGGCATACAACGACAACACGTCAAATCCAATTGGAACAAAGTTCAACGTCCCAGTTTATCCATATCAAAAGCTTGGCGTATACTTTGATTACAAGTCAAGAAACCCATATAGAATCTACAAGGGTAGCACACCACACCTATATCTGACTAGAAAAAGCGGTATAGAAAAGGTTGGAGACTACGATCCACTAATTAACAGAGGCTTCCTGGTAAATGTAAACAACAAGAATGCTGAGTCCTACAAGGTTATTGGTGCCCAGATGTTTTCATTCTATGGCAAAGATCAGTTCCCATCTGGAGAAACTAAGATGTTTGAGCTAGAATCAGACTACATCTACGTCAAGGTCTTTATGCAGCCAATTGGTAGATCACGCAAGAGGGCAAGGCTTTATGCACTTAATGCAAAGACTGGCGAGTTCCAGAATGGCGTTGCATTTTATATTAACGGAAAGCTTGTGAAAACACCAGTCATAAATGTCAATGAGTGGACGGTAATTGGCATGAGATTTGCTGAGCCACTTAAGTTTGACAATACGGTTGGAGCAATCCGCATAACTGGTCCAATCATGGTTAACAATATCTCGTATTACGAGTCTAGCGGTGTACAGGAAATTGAAAGACAGTCGTTTAGGATTTGGAACCAAGTGGTTGGCACTTCATATGACTGGGACTACTGGAGAGCAAGGATCAATGACTTTGGCGATGCCTATCTCTGGTACGATGTTCTAGTTCTTTCATCTACGCAGTACTATGGGGTTAATCCATCTGACATCTATAAGGCTTATACTGGCACAAATAAGATAGTTGCTGGAGATAGTTCTACTCTATATGTGGGTGGATTGCTAGAATATAACGTCACAAAAGAAATAGACTGGTCATCCAGCATTGTAAAACCTCTATAATATGGTATACTGTTGGTTATGATACCACAAAAACCACGTATGCCTGGTCAAATTGGCGAAACAAAAGTACAGGTAATTGAAGAAAACTTTTCTAACTATGGAACATACGTTTGGATGAAGCCAAACGGAAAGCCATTTACTGACGGTAGAGGCAATGCCCTGTCAATCGAAGGTATGAGAGATGACAAAGCTAGAATTAAAGAGCTAGCAGATGCAGCAAAATATTGGGGACAGCCTGAGGGACGAGCTGTGTTCTATCCTAACATGAAGAAGATTACGGATGAAGAGCACTCTGAGCAGGTAGACAGAATGAAGCAGGGCTTAATCCCAAGCATGAACGACCTTGGTGCAGTTATTGCAGCCAAGAAGACACTAAAGCTTTATGGAGATGAGTAATGTCTGAATATATTATTGGTGCAAATATTGACAACCAAGAGGTAGAAGAAAATATCTTTAAGCGTCAGGATCCATTTGCAAAGTCCTGGGACGAGCTAAAGAACCTTAATGGTCTAGACAAAAACTTTAAGCGTCGTTCTGACAGAATGGCAAAAGCTTATGAGACACCAATTCCAAATAACGTAGACACAATGTCTACTGCATATCTTGCAGGTGCATCAGCCAGAGCTTCTGGACTAGATGGTGCCCAGACAAAGCAGATCAATCCTGGCACGGTATACAACAACGGATATGGTCTATTCGATGTAATCACTCCGCCATGGAACCTATATGAGCTAGCAAACTACTACGACACATCATTTGCAAACCACGCAGCTATTGATGCCAAGGTAGAAAATATTGTTGGCCTTGGCTATGACTTCCATGTATCAGACCGTACTCAGCTAAGGCTAGAGCAGCAGATGGAGCCAGACCAGCGTGATCGTGCTAGAAGCAGAATTGAGAGACTAAAGATTGAGCTACGTGACTGGCTTGAGAATCTCAACGACGATGATTCGTTTACTCACACCATGATGAAGTTCTTTACTGACGTTCAATCAACTGGAAATGGCTATCTAGAAATTGGTAGAACCACAAAGGGAGAGATTGGATACCTTGGTCACATTCCATCGACCACTATGCGTGTTCGCAGACTAAAGGATGGATACGTACAGATCATTGGGCAGAAGGTTGTTTACTTTAGAAATTTTGGGGCAACTAATGCAAATCCAGTAACAGCTGACCCACGTCCAAATGAGATTATCCATTACAAGGAATACTCTCCACTTAACACTTACTACGGTGTTCCAGATATCATGTCTGCACTGTCTGCACTACATGGTGACCAGCTTGCCAACCAATACAACATTGACTACTTTAGCAACAAGGCGGTACCACGCTACGTTGTAACACTAAAGGGTGCAAAGCTATCTTCTGATGCAGAGGACAAGCTATTTAGATTCTTGCAGACCAATCTTCGTGGACAGTCTCACAGAACGCTGTACATTCCTCTACCAGGAGACTCTGATACCAACAAGGTTGAGTTCAAGATGGAGCCTATTGAGAACGGGGTACAGGAAGCATCGTTTAACGAGTATCGTGTACGTAACCGTGAAGACATTCTAATTGCTCACCAGGTGCCACTGTCTAAGATTGGTGGTGGAGATTCTTCTGCCATTGCTGCAGCTCTAGCACAGGACCGTACGTTTAAGGAGCAGGTAGCAAGACCAGCCCAGCGTAACCTTGAGAAGATGCTTAACAAGATCATTCGTGAGTACACAGACGTTGTAGAGCTAAAGTTCAATGAGCTAACTCTAACAGATGAGATTGCTCAGTCGCAGATTCTAGAGCGTTACGTTAAGACCCAGATTATGGTTCCTAATGAGGCTCGTGAAGTTCTTGGACTACCACAGCGTCCAGATGGTGACGAACCATTTGAGATGACATCTAGGCAGGCAGCAGATGCTCGTGCAAATACTGCAGGCAATCGACAGAGGGATGCTGAAAGAACAAATAATAATTCAGACAGCACATCTACAATTTCTGGAAGAAATGCACAAGGAGAAGGTGCCTCTTCCGAATAACATCGTAATTGTATGTTATAATATTGTTATTCCTTTTAAAAAAGGTATATAATAAGGTTAGTATGACTATTTCAAAGGCTCAGTGGAACACAGAGGGAGACAACGTTCGTCTCTCAATGCCGTTCAGCAAGGTAGATCAGGAACGTAGAATCGTTTCTGGGTTTGCCACACTTGACAACGTTGATAAGCAGGCTGACATCGTAACTACCGATGCATCTCTAAAGGCCTTTGCTAAGTTCCGTGGTAACATTCGTGAAATGCACCAGCCAATCTCTGTAGGCAAAATGGTATCCTTCAAAGAAGAGAAGTACTTTGATCCAGAGAGCAAGAAGTTCTATACTGGCGTATACGTATCAGCTTATGTATCTAAGGGTGCACAGAGCACCTGGGAAAAGGTTCTTGACGGAACCCTTTCTGGCTTTTCTATTGGTGGTCGTATGAATAAGTATGACGACATGTATGACGAGAAGATGGAAAAGACTGTCCGTGTAATCAAGGACTACGACCTAACAGAGCTATCCCTAGTTGACAATCCTGCAAACCAGTTTGCAAACATCATGTCAATTGAAAAGGTTGATGGCGTTGACGTTGTTAAGGGTCTTGACACAGAAATTGAAAATGTTTTCTGGGACGACGAGAATGGAATTGTGACGGTATCAAAGGAAGATTCCGCAACTAGCCCAATCTCTGGTAACCCAATGAAGAATATAGGATTCGTTGAAACAAACGATACTGAGAAATCAGATGTAATAAAGTTCTTAGTTGATAGTGCTAAAGGCATTAATCTATCTAAGATGAACAAGGAGGAAGATCCTATGACTGAAACAACAGAGAATGTCGTCGCAGACGATGTAACAGTTGAAGATGCACAGGTCGCTCCAGAGGCAGATGCCACAGTTGAGGATGTCGTAAAGGCAGACGAAGCTGAAGCTACCAAGGCAGAAGACATGGATGAAGACGACACCAATGGTGATTCAGATCCTGAAGAGGAAATGGATAAGTCTGCAAACATGGAAGACAAGTCTTATGACGAGGAGAAGTCTGAGTCAGTAGACGAGGTAGCTGAGGTATCAAAAGCAGATGATGTAGTCGCTAATGCTATTGCTGAAATTCAGTCGGGCATTACATCAGCCTTTAGCGATCTATCAGCGGTCGTTAAGTCATTGAATGACGAGATTGCTGATCTTAAGAAGTCGCTTGGAGTAATCACAGCTGACGTTGCTTCTGTAAAGAACGATGTCACTACTACAAAGAGCGAACTAAATGAATTTGGAAAGGGGCTTGACGCAGTTGTTGCAGATACCGCTTTCCGCAAGTCTGGCGATCTTGGCGAGATCGTTCAGGAAACTCAGATAGAAAAGTCTGAGAACTCCCTATGGGGCGGTCGTTTCCTCAAAACTGCCGACTTATTTCGATAAGCATATCACTTAGGAGGTGACAATATGTCGGAAGAGATTATTAAGAACAATCCAGATGCTGCTGGTGACGACTCTGGTCTATACAATGGAGAAGGTGCCTTCGCTTCTGGTGGCGTTGGAGGTGTGAACAACCCTGGTGCAAGCACTCTGGGAAACATTCCAACAGCTAACTTTGGTGTAACCACTGGTCCAAACGCTGTGAACCCTTCTGGTGATGCAGGTAGCGGTATCCTTCGCCCTGAACAGGCACGTCGTTTTATTGACTACGTTTGGGATGCTACAGTTCTCGCCAAGGATGGTCGCAGGGTAACCATGCGAGCAAACACCATGGAGCTTGAGAAGGTCAATGTTGGAGAGCGTGTTATCCGTGCAGCTGCACAGGCTAACGGTGACTACACCAACACTGGTGCGACATTTAGCAAGGTAGAGCTAACAACCAAGAAGATTCGTCTAGACTGGGAAGTTTCTGCTGAAGCTCTAGAGGATGGTATTGAGGGTGCAGCCCTTGAAGACCACCTAGTTCGCTTGATGACAAATGCATTTGCAAATGACATCGAAGACCTAGCAATCAACGGTGATGGAACCACAGGTGCATTCCTGTCCATCATGCCTGGATTCGTTCACAAGCACGTAACCAACGGAGACTCTCACGAGGCCGTTGTTTCTGTTGCAAACAACGCATGGACCCCAGAGGTCATGCAGCAAATCATCCTAGCTATGCCACGTAAGTATCGTGCCATCAAGTCGAACCTAAAGTTCTACGCTGGTACTGACGCTTTCCAGGGCATCGTTAAGAACAACGGTACCCTTGCTGACGCAATTGCAGAGGCATTCGCAGGTACCCCAGCTGGTACTCCAGCTAACCGTCAGGCTTACCTAGACGGTGCCGCACAGACATTCGGTGGAGCACGTACTACTCGTGTTCTCGGAATCGATGTTCAGGAAGTTCCTTACTACCCTGAGGGCTATGTCGACTTGACATTCCCACAGAACCGTGTATGGGGATTCCAGCGTGACATCACTGTGAACCGTGAGTACAAGGCTAAGAAGGACACCATTGAGTACACCGTATTCGTACGTTTCGGTATTCAGTGGGAGGAAGAGGACGCTATCGCATTTGCCGACGCATCTGCAGACAGCTAAGTCTACCTAACCTTATGAAGGGGACAGGGGCTTCGGCCTCTGTCCCTTTTCAATTATTCTGATATAATTATTAAAGGAGGTCATGATGACAGAAAACACATTTAATCCAGAAGCTACTGAAGTTGACGACGTTGTTGTTGAGGAAGTGGTTGAGGCTCCAGTTGAGGAGACCTTGCCAGAAGTAGTAGAAGAGGCTGTGGCAGAAGAGCCAGCACCAGCCGTAGTAGAAGAGCCAGTAGTTCAGGAAGCCGTTGTAGAGCCTACTGTTATTGTAGCTGCAGAGCCAGTTGAAACTGCTCCAGCGATCACATCTGTTGAGGATGGCGTAATCGGAACTGGTAAGGTTTCAAAGAAGAAGGCAGCCCCTGCACCAAAGGTAGCAGAGGAAGAGTCAGGAGAGAAGGTTGCGTTGTTTGTATCTCGCAACGTTCACTGGCAGGGCATTGGCAAGCTTCAGAAGGGTTATGCAATTGTTTCTAAGGAAGCAGCCGAGAAGTGGGTAGAACTGCCTGCAGTCCGTCTTGCAACCCCAGAAGAAATTAAGACATACCTAGGATAGTGACATGGAAGTATTGAGAGTTCCACCATATGACACAACGGTGGATATTCAGGTAGATGAAGCATCGACTGATTATCCAGTAATTGTTCGTGATATGGTGGATCTTTCTTTCACCACAGCAACCATTACCTCAGATGCTGATGGTATCCTAAATGTAGATCTCCCATCAAAGTATGACGGAGAGTATGAGGTACAGATTTATGACAATGAGTATTACTACTCTGTAGTGCGTCCTTACGTAAACCCAAACACAAAGGGCACAACAAAGAGCGAGATTGCAGAATACGCCAGGAACGAAGAGATTGCTAGAGCAATCATTGACTCAGTAATTGATGACGGCTTCTATTACAGAAAGCAGGTTATTGAAACATCTGGTGTCGGTGCTGACTATCTTCCGCTATGGATTGATGCCAAGAAGATCCTAAAGGTTTACGAAAACAACACCCTTGTTTATGATGCAGCAAACCCAGACAACTACGAGAGAACCTTTGAGATTACTGCAGATGGTACAGCAATTCAGCAGTACTACTCTGGAACAATCAATAGAAACCAGGGTGCATCGATTATTATCCCATTGTCAGCTGCAGACACAAATTCCATAGATTACTACTATCGTGGATTCCCCAAGACTTTTGACTACACCATTATCGTGGAGTCTGGCTACAAGATGATCCCACAGGACATCGTAAGGGCAGCAGAGCTTCTTACAGACGATATCGCTTGCGGTAGACTAGAATACTACAAGCGTTATGCAACTAGCTACAACACTGATCAGTTTAAGATTCAGTTTGACAAGCAAGCATTTGAGGGAACAGGTAACATAGTCGTAGACAAGATACTTTCAAAGTATGCTAGGTCTATCAAGACTCTAGGAGTCTTATAAAATGGTTTATTGCGAAACTACAGATTTTATCTACCCACTACTAGCTGACGTTTACTACCCAGTAGTTGAGCAGATGGCTTATGGAAATGTAAGCAAGCAGTGGATTCTAGACAAGACAGTTGCTTGCTCTTTTTCTTCAGGTGGGGCAGCTAACAAAGAAGAAGTAAAGCCTAATGTCAATATTACAAAAGAAGTAATCTTGGTGGGCAGAACTAGAAAAGACATTAGGTTCTCTAAGCAAGAGAATAGAAATGCTATTACAAACGTGATCATCACAAATATTCGTGATGCTGCTGGCAACCCAATCTATCTAGAGACTTCTGGACCAAGAGCTGGAAAGTCTACAATATTTGAGATTGCTTCTCAAGACCCTACCCTTGGTCCCTTCGGCTCAGTTGAATACTACAAGCTAGTAATTCGTAGGTCCGAAAACCAGGCGGTAGATGTATGATCAAACTCAAGATAGATACTAAAGCTCTAACAAAAGACCTAAACAATATTATGGAATACTCTTTGGGGTTCCTAGAAGGCGTTGAGTCTGGCAAGAAAGCTTTTCTACAAAATCTAGGTGCATCAACCGTAGAAGTTCTAAAGCAATTTATTGATTCTATGGCTAGAACAGACCCAGACACCCTTCACCACGTGTATGAGTGGCACCAGACTGGAAGCCCAGAGGCTAGACTGTTTGACATAGACTACGTAGTTACAGGAGCAGGGCTATCGTTAAATTCTACTTTTAGGCAATCTACGTCAATTAAGAATGGATCAAACACGCCATTCTTTGACAAGGCAAGAATTATGGAAGACGGTATTCCAGTACAGATTAGACCAAAGGCTGCTCAAGCCCTAGCATTTGATGTTAATGGAGAAACAGTGTTTACTTCTAAAGAGGTGAACGTTAGCAACCCTGGTGGTGCAGAGGTACAGGGCAGCTACGAGAGAGCCTTTGATATTTTTATCAATCAATACTTTTCTCAGGCATTCCTAAATTCCAGTGGTATAATAGGAAAGCTAAAAGACTTGTCAGTCTATAAGCGTAACCTAAAGAGTGGTGCCAGGGGTGGAAGACAGTATGGCAAGAGTCTTGGGTACAAATGGATCGTAAATGCAGGAGTAATCAATAATGACTGAGTCACTACTTAATACACCAGTCCTCTGGATTAATAATTACCTGCAAACAAAGATGGCTACTGTAGGAACTGGAATTGGTATTCCTTTTTTTCCATCAAGACCTGCCTCTATTGACGAGCTTACAGAGCAATGGATTACGGTAGAAAACAACATCTACCCATATTCTGGGGTAATGGCTACATGGGATAGACTAATCAAGATGCGTAGAGGTCCATTCCCACACATCAGGTCAGAGCAAGTTTTATATTATTTTTATGCTACAGAGTCAAACGTAACAGAGCAGATGGTCCAGACACAGGAGCTAATACTAAGGCTTATGGACCGTGGAGACGAATCAGCAGAAGATTTAAACAGATGGGCAGCAGGACGACAGATTAATGTCGGAACTCAGGCAACACCAAATCTACTATCTAACAAGTTTTATTTTCACAATATCAAAGTCTATCAGCTAGAGGAAACCAGGGACATTATTGACTTTGGCACAGCTAGGACATACGGTGGTAACAAGATCATCATCGAATATACCTATCATCAGATGCCAGAGCTAACCAATAACGACCTGTCCCTATAGTACTAATAAAATGGGTGTATACTTATCTTGAGGAAACAACGCCCACTAATTCCATAAAGAAGAGGTGAAAATTATGGCAAATTACACACGTGGTTCAAGCTCCAACATTATTGTTGGTGCAGCTGCTCTCTTTACATACGAGGTCGGCCCACTAGGTCTTGGTACTGACGGTGCTATCCTGGACGCTACTGCTGAAGATCAACTTCCAGCACTAGTTGCAGGTGACACATACCGTAAGACCCTGACTAACCACACAGCAACCGTTAACGGTCAGACTGTGTATCCTTTCCGTAACGTTGGTTACACAATGAACGGTTTGGAGATTCAGTTCCAGCCTGACTTCGGTGAGGTTCAGGTTGACCAGGTTCTTGACGTTGCAAAGCTATACAAGCAGGGTATGCAGGTTAACCTAAATACCACATTTGCAGAGTCAACCCTAGAGAACTTGCTATTTGCACTTGCTGCAAATGGCGACGACAACTACACTGGCGGTGTAGACAGCATGTGGAACGGACAGAACGTCCTTGACCTATCTGCTGGCGACATCGGTGAGTGCCCAGTTGAGCGTGGTCTAGTTGCAGTTGGTCCTGGTACTGGTGAGTGTGCAGAGTCTGAGAACATTGAGCGTATCTATGTTGCATACCGTGCACTTTCTATCGACAACGTAACCGTGTCCGCAAAGCGTGACGAGGCTACCATGTTCGAAGTATCGTTCCGTTTGCTTCCAAACGACGACGCTTCCTACGGTAAGATCGTTGACCGCACCATCCCTGCTGGTTCCTAATCAGTAGCTATATAACTTAATAGAACTGCCCTGGCACTTATTGTGCTGGGGCAGTTTGCTTTTTGGTATAATTAAGTGATGCCAACTAAAATATATGAGTTTTCCACTATCAGAACTGTGGACGGTACGCCAATACAGCTGGCACCATTAAAGATTAAATATCTACGTCAGTTTATGGATGCCTTTGAGTTTGTTAAGACAGCCATTGATGATGATCAGGCTATCTTTTTTCTGTCTGAGTGTGCAAGAATTGCTATGCAGCAATACTACCCCAAGATATCTACTATTGCAGAGTTGGAAGACAGCTTTGACCTAAAGACTATTTATAAGATATTAGATGTCGCTGCTGGAATCAAGGTTGGCAATCCAGATAAGAAGGTAAAGGAGCAGGCTACTGAGAGTGGGGTAACCTGGGAAACATTAGATTTAGCAAAGCTAGAGTCAGAGGCATTTTTGCTGGGTATCTGGAAAGACTATGACGAACTAGAGTCATCCTTGTCTATGCAAGAACTAATGGCAACGCTTGAGGCAAAGAGAGAAGACGACTACAATACTAAGAAGTTCTTGGCTGCTATCCAAGGTGTAGACCTTGATAACAATAAGCAAGATGCAACAAATAAGTGGGAAGACATGAAAGCTAAGGCATTCAGTAAAGGTAAGGCTGCTAATGGAAAAGATATCCTTGCTCTCCAAGGAGCAAACGCTCAAAAGGCTGGATTTGGCATTGGTTTAGGGCTTAGTTACACGGATCTCACCAAAAAATAAAGCATGTTTATGCTATAATTGAACAAGCCCTTTAAGAGAGGAAAACACATAAATGGCAACTACAATTAACGAAGAAAAGACAATTAAGCTATTCGACGGTACTGAAATTAACATCAGACCACTAAAGATTTCCTTGCTCCGCAACTTCACTAAGAAGTTTGAGCAGATCCAGGATGTGGCTGATGACAACGAGAAGTCAATGACACTGCTAATGGAGTGTGTACAGATTGCTATGCAACAGTACAACCCAGAGCTAGCTGGAGACATTAAGAAGCTTGAAGATCTTCTAGACCTTCCAACGGTCTACAAGATTGTTGAAGAGGCATCGGGAAACTCAGCCCTCTTCAATTCAATTACAAATAAATAAAAAGTAGGAGGTGCCGTTTATGGCTGATGCACGTGCAGACATAATTATTGATGTCGATACGTCTGTCGGAATTGCAGAAATTAAAAATCTGCAAAGACAGATCGCTCAGCTAAACGCACAACTCCTTCAGTCTGGTGCTCAGCAAGCACGGGCAGCTCAAAACGTTCAGCGTAACCTGATAAACAATATCAATGCAACTGGACAGTTTTCTGCCCGTGTTAAGACTATTACAAGCACAACAGAGTCCTTTACTCGTGCCCTTGAGACAAACAAAATGTCCATGGGGCAATACTTTAAGTATGCAGGTGGAGCAAGCAAGACCTTTGGAAAGCTCTTTAAGAGCGAATTTGACACAATCCAGAAGGTTGCAGAATCTAGAGTAAAGACTCTACAGACACAGTTCGTAAAGCTAGGTCGTGACGCAAACGGTGCCCTAAAGGGAATTGCGGTACGGCCTTTAGCTTTGGACATGGAAAACCTGTCTACCAAAACAGCTATTGCTGCACAGAAGCAGCAGCTGTTTAATCAGCTTATTAAGCAAGGTTCCACAAACCTTCTAAACTTTGGTAAGAACACTCAGTGGGCTGGTCGCCAGCTCATGGTTGGTTTTTCTGTACCACTAGCCTACCTTGGAACAATTGCCTCCAAGACCTTCATGAAAATGGAAGAGCAGGCAATTAGATTCAAGCGTGTTTACGGAGATAGCTTTACTGCATCTTCTGAGACTGACAAGATGATTCAGCAGGTCCAGGATCTTGCAAAAGAATTTACCAAGTATGGCGTACAGGTTGAAAAGACTATGGCTATGGCAGCAGACGCTGCAGCTATGGGTAAAATGGGGGCAGACCTACTAGCTCAGATTAATCAGGCAACCAGACTTGCTGTTCTTGGTGGGGTAGAGCAAGAGCAAGCCCTAGAGACAACAATCTCCCTTACCAACGCATTTGGAACTGCAGCAGAAGAACTTGCTGGAAAGATTAACTTCTTAAACGCAGTAGAAAACCAAACTGTAACTGCTATTGAAGACCTGACAATTGCTATTCCAAAGGCAGCCCCAGTAGTTAAGCAGCTTGGTGGAAACGTAGAAGATCTAGCCTTCTTCCTAACAGCAATGAAGGAAGGTGGCATTAACGCATCTGAAGGTGCTAACGCACTAAAGTCTGGTCTTGCATCTTTGATTAACCCTACAGCAAAAGCATCAGAATTTTTGCAGGGATTTGGAATCAACATTAAGGCTATCGTTGAAGCAAATAAGGGTGATGTAAAGGGGCTAGTAGTAGACTTTGCTACTGCTCTAGATCAGCTAGATCCGCTAAACCGTGCACGTGCTATTGAGCAGCTATTTGGTAAGTTCCAGTTTTCACGTCTATCTACTCTATTCCAAAACGTAATTAAAGAGGGTAGTCAGGCAGAGCGAGTATTGAAGCTAAGTAGATCTACTGCCGAAGAGCTTGCGATTCTTTCTGAACGAGAGTTGAAGCGTGTTGAGGACTCTCCAATGTATAAGTTTAAGAAGGCTGTCGAAGACCTAAAGGTTTCCCTAGTTCCACTAGGAGAGGCATTCCTAAAAGCAATTACTCCACTTGTAGAGTTTGCCAAGGGCTTCCTAGACAAGTTTAATGAGATGGGCGATGGGGCTAAGAACTTTGCTGTAATTGCTACTACAGTGGTTGCTGGTATTGGACCAGTACTACTTATGACATTTGGTCTTATTGCTAACGGTGTCGCTAACCTAATCAAGATGTTCTCATTTATTGGAAAGACTATGTCTGGTGCTGGAAAGTCTTCAATGGACTTGGGTGCCCAAACAGAGTACATGACACAGCAACAGCTGGAAGCGGCAGCAGTTGCCTCCTCCCTTGATCAAAAACACGCAAAACTAATACAGACTTTTGGTGTTGAGGCCGCAGCCGTAAACAATTTGGCTACTGCATATGCTCGTGCCGTTGTTAACCAATCAAAGCTTCTTGGAATTAACCCAGAAACTGGAGCTATTGTTCCAAAGGGTGCTAAGACACCACGCCCAAAGAAATACAACAGTGGAGTTCTTTCTGTTCCAGGACCAAAGGGTGCTGGAGATATCGTTCCAGCTATGCTGTCTCCTGGAGAAGCTGTTATTCCTGCAAAGCAGTCTAAGAAATACTCTGGTCTAATCCAGGCAATGATTTCTGATTCTGTTCCAGGATATCGCTTTGGTCTCAATCCATTTGCAGCAATGCTAAGTCGTTCACGTGTTGCCGTAAGAACCAAGCAGGCAGACCTTGCCGCAATGCTCCAGGCTGGAAAGGGCGGAAGATACAAGAGTGCATTTGAAACTAATACTGGTGCAGACTACATAGACATTGCTGGAAGACGAAATGTTGCACAAGAGCTTCTAAGATCTCGTATGGAAGAAAAGGTGTTTGGCCTTGGCAGAGACACCCCAGCATCTGCTAGACCAACATATGGGTACGCAAGGACATCACCATTCCAGGCATTCCTTAATAGGGTATTTGGATTTAAGGGTAAGCAGTATAACGCCATAACCACAGATTTTACCATTGGTGATCGTGGAAAGCAGTATGGATATAAAGATCCAAAGACTGGAATGTTTGGACCTACTCCAGACTTTAAGTCAGATACCCTAAGCCGCTACGGAGACGTTGATATAGTAACCAAGAGAAGTGTTGCTAGACGTTCACAGGCAGCAGTAACAGATGCTTTGATAGACTTTGAAAGAATGGGGGGGTACCCTGGCTTTAAGCTGTCTCCAGTATCTATGCGAGGTGGCAAGGGTAGCTTTGAGAATGCAAGATTTGATAGACTAAGCAATCCATTTGGTAGGTACCAGTCTGATCCAATTAACTATCCAAATCAGTGGACGGCAAACCCCAAGCCACCATACGTTGAGACATATACCCCTGGAGGTTTTGGTGTTAACGAAATCTCTAAGATTATTGCTAAGGACAGGTCAGCTGCAAAGCAAATCCAAAAGCTTGTTGACCAAGCTGGGCTAAAGATTCGTGTTACACCACAAAATGCTCCAACAATTGTAAAGATTTTGGCTAACATGTTTGGAAGCAGATTTGAAGAGGGTGGCTTTATCAACTTTTCTGGAAAGGCATTTAAGGTTAAGCCTGGTGCAAAAACAGATGCCCTTTACGCAACAATTAAAATGCTTCAGGATAATGGTATCCCAGATGCTCGTATCCTAACAAGAATTGAAAATCTTGTAAGTGGTCCAAATAGGACTGGCTCAGAGCTAGATGCTCGTAAGCTCAGAAAGAATTTTGGTCTAAGTGCTACTGGTGCAAAGACTAATCGTGGCTCTGGAAAGTCTTCAGCACCGCAGTCAATTACCAACATGAAAAATGCTTTTGGTCCAAAGTTTGAAAAAGAGATTGCCAGCATACGTGCTGAGGCAGCCAGACTTGGTTATAACGAAAAGCAAATTAGAAACTTCACCACACTTGATGCGGCACACATTAACTATGCTACAGATGCTGCAGGGAAAAAGATTTGGGATCCAAAAAACATTGTTGCAGACCTAGGTTATATAAATAAATATGCAGCCTACTTTGGCTCTAGCAAGGATGCAAAAAACCTCATGTCTATGTCCCCAGCAGAACTGAAAAAGTTTGGGATTGACAAGGGTATGCTATCAAGCCTTATTGCTGGAAAGCATCCAGTAACAGCAGCAGAGGCAAAGAACCTACAGGCGATAGCAAAGTGGAGATCTCAGTTCTCAGCAACTGCTGCAGGAAGAAAGGATTCTAGGCTTCTAAGCTATGGAATTGGAAGCAGACTAAAGTCCAGCTTCTACGACACCCCAATGACAACTTTGGCTGGTACTCCAATCAGCACTCCAAAAACAGCAAGACCAAAGACAACGACACTAAAACCTAAGGCTTCAGCTTCACCAAAGAATGTTAGGATTCCTTCTGGAGGACAGACATTTAGTCTTGGCAAGATGCTTAGTAGAGGAGCTGGTGCGTTTGCAGGTCTAGGGCTTGCTGCATCTATCCTACCAAGCTTGATGCAAAACCAATATGCTAATGGAGTTGTGTCCGTACCTGGTCCTAAGGGTGCTGGGGATGTTGTACCTGCTATGCTTTCCCCAGGTGAGGCAGTAATTCCAGCAGAAGAATCAAAGAAGTACGCTGGTCTGATTCAGCAAATGATCTACGGAAAGATTCCAGGATACGCCAACAGCAATGTTCCAAAGATACCAGGATTCGGAACCAACGGACTACCACTTGACCCATTTGGTAATACTCAGCAGACTACCCCAATTATTACAGATGCCTCTGCAAAAACAATTGGTGGCTCAATTGGAAAGGTGCTAGACAGAGGTAAGGCACTTACTGCTGGCCTAGCCAAAGGAATAAGCAATAAGCTAGATGACTCTGTCTTAAATAGATATATGAGCGGTCTAAGCGGACTTCGTGCTGGTGGTCAAAACAAAACCTTTGATATGGGCTACGAAGTTAGAAAAGATGTTAACGGAAAAGAGTATTACGTAGATCCTGGTAAGGGAAGAATCTCTAAGGCAGAAGCAGAAGCCAGATACAATGCCGCAGCCACTAAGCAAGCTGCAGAGCCAAAGCCAAAGCTTGGTGCACGTCTAGCTAGTGGATTTGGTGCTGTAGGAATGGCTGCATCTACAGCTGGTATGGGCATGATGATGTCTGGTAATCCAAAGATGCAAGAGGCTGGCGGTATGGTAATGATGGCAGGTATGCTTCTACCAATGCTACCAATGCTTATGAATCCAGTAGGTGGAGTAATTGCAGCACTTGCTGCAGTCGTTGGTGGATTTGTTCTAGTAAAAAATGCTCTTGAAAATGCAACAAGGTCTGGCCACACTGCAGCTAAGGCAATGGCAATGACTAACGACAAACTAGAGGCTATGTCCGAGATTACTGGAACAGTGTCAGCATCTAGCATTGCAGACCGCAAGAGACAAAATCAGCTAACTGGTGAAAGTGCAAAGAAGAGATATTTTGGTCAGAACTATCTTGAATCTGAAGCTGGCAAGGCAATGCTTGCAGATGCAGAGTCCATGCAAAAGCAGGGCATGACTAGCGAAGAAATGGGCAAGAACTTTGCTAACCAGCTATCCTATGCAATTATGCAGGGGGTGGTAACTGAAGAGCAGGCCAGGTCTATTGCATCTGCACTAGGAGAAAAACTTCAGAATTACACAATTAGTTCTAGAATTTCTGGAGAATTGGTTGAGCTGTTTGGAAAAAACGGCGAGAATCTTCTTAAAGATCCTCTAACTCTTACAATGAAAATCCAAGAGGATTCTGTAGAGCAGCAGACACAAGCATTTAATACTGCTATGAACGTTGTATCAGAAAATGCAGAAAATGATTTTGGCAATATTGCAAAAACAGTTATTGGTACTGGTCTAACGATCGCTGGAGGTGTAGCAGCCTTTACTGCTGGAGCTGGTGCTCCAGTTGCAGCTGTTATTGCTGCCGCTACAGCATTAGCTGCTGGAACAGTTGCTGCTGTTGGAGTTTTGAGCGAGATCGGCGATGCTGAGGAAAACAATAAGGCACGAGGAGTAGCAGTACAGCTTGGATCAGAGCAGCTAGCTCAGAATCAGGGACTTCTTGACTCAATACAGAGAAACTACGATACTCAAATTGCAGAGCTAGAAGTTAAAAAGAATTCTGCTAAAACAGATAAAGAAAGACTTGCAATTGAAGAGCAGATAAATGACAAGATTGAAGAAAGAGATTCTGCACTAACCAAACAAAAACAATCTAACGCTGCTGTCTTCAGTGGTCTAATGAAGCAGGCAGAGGCCATGGGTGATGGATTTACCGACTCTGTTGGCCTAGCTATTGATGATAAGTTTAAGGATGCAACTGGTGCTGTAAAAGCAGCTGCAGAACTTGCAAAGACAAGTCTTGCAGAGCTTCCAACATTCCAAGACGGAAAGTTTAATCAGTTTAAAGCTACATTGCAGCTAGGGCTTGCTTCTGGAGAGTTTGACCCAGTTACAGTTTCTAACCTTATTAATGCAAATAAGGAAACTGGTGGGGTAATTGAGACTAAGTTTAATGCTCTAATAACTACACGTGGCACTGCTGATGCTAACCAGATAATGCAACTAATTGCAAAGGGTAACATTAAGCCAACTAATATTCCAGTAATTATTGACTATATGTCAAACTCTACAAACTTTGTTAATGACGTTGAAGCTCTATCTCAGATTACCAATATGGAGCAAGAATATGGAATTAGCGTAGATCTTAATGTTAACGGTGCAGAAAGAATTCAAGAAGTAGGAAACTTTATTAAAGAGACTGAGGATTTGCCAGATGTTGTTACTAAGCAAATGGTTCAGGACTTTATAAAGACTGGTACTGGTCCAAATGGAGAAAAGCTATCTGCAGATACTATTAATACCCTGCAAGAAACTATTGATAATTGGGACACTCTTGCTGGAAAAGATAATCAGCTAAACTATGAAGTCCTCGTAGACTTTAAGATTGGTGATTTTGATAAGGCAGCCCTTATTGAGTGGTACAAGGCTAACTTCCCAGAAGAGTACAAGAAGATGATTGGCGGTATGCGTAGAGGATATTCTAGAGGCGGAATGGGAATATCTGATGATGAATTTAACCAAATTAAAGCCGAATTCTTTAGTGGAGGAGATACTACAGATAAGAAAGATGATCCAGTAAATGATCCAGGAGGAGATGATGGCGGTAACAAGCCAGAAGATCCATACAAGCCATACCTAGAACGCCTAAAGCAGTTTAGAAATGCCTCTATCAAGGTTACAGACGACCTTAAGACAAATCAGGAAACCTTTAAAGATGTATTGGCAAAGGGAGCATCCACTATATCTAAGTTTGCTGGTAGCGATAGAAAGCTATTGTTTAAGGGATACAGCACAGACTTCATTGAGGCAATTAATGGAATGGACGAGGCAACCAAGAAGAGGTTTGTCTCTATTAAAAATGGAATTATTACCGTAACCGAAGAAGGTAAAAAACTACAAAAGGCAATCTCTGAGATTAAGCTAGGAGAGTTTAGCTTCTCGCTAGTCTCTGGTGTTGCAGCAATCAACAAGCAGAAGCTTGCAATGGCAAAGCTTACTAAAGAGGGAATGTCTTCAGCAGATGCTTTTGAGGTAGTACAGGATGAGTCGCTTGCTTATGCCATCGCTACTGCTGCAACAACTGAAGAGGTCAGGCAGCTGGTAGAGGAGTCGAAGAACCTAAAGAAGGCTCAGCAGGAACTTGCTTTTACAACACCAGAAGGAACTCAGGCATGGCTAGACGAATATGCTGGTAAGGTGTCTGCTGTAACATCCAGAGTAAACCAATGGTTTGATGCACAAAGAGCCATAGTTAACCAGGATTTTGCAGCTGGAGAAAATAAGAGCGGAAGAAATAAAGATTTAATAAACATTGAGAAAATCTCTGATGCACTAGAGACAGCACAGAACACAATGTTTGATTATCAATATGAGATGGATGATCTACAGTATAGCTTGTCTACCATTGAAGATAAAGAAGACGAGATCAACAAGAAGTATGACGAGCGAGCTGAAGCATTAAATAAGATTTGGGAAGCAAATAGCGACATTGCAGAGCAGCAAAAGGCTCAGCTAAATATTGCACAGGCCTTGGCATCTGGAGATATCTCTGCTGCAGCTAGGGCTATGCAAGAAGAGCAGCGTAGACGTGCACAGAAGGCCAAGGAAGACCAGGAGAAGGCACTTGATCTAGCTAGGACTAAAGAGCTAGAATCACTAAAGTCCTCTGACAATAAGACCAGAAAGCAGCTTGAAGCTGAGATTCTAGAGCTTAGCAAGAAGATGACTACTCTTGAAGAAGAAAAGATAGAGCCAAGTGAGAGACTTCTAAAGCTTGCAGAGGACCAGAAGAAGATTGCACTAGAGGCAGTTGGCAAGGAAGGGTACCTTGGTCAGACAGAGGCTGCATGGCAAAGAATTGAGTCTGCAGCAAGACTAGCAACGGTACAGTCAGATGCATTCCGCAAGTCTCTACAGTCACTTGCATTGGCTGTTCCTGGATTCTCTATCGATAAAGATGGAAACCTAGTATTTGATGACAAGAAGTTTGCAGCAGATATTCCACAGCCAGGAATTATTGCACCAGAAAGCCAGACAGCTCCAGCAGACACATCAGCACCAGAGAGCAAGCCAGAGGACGAGCCTAAGGATGATAAGCCACAGCTAAACACTAAAGACTCTTCATATGCAGTTGTGGCAAATGCAGTAAATGGACTATATGAAAACCTACCTGCCGAAATAAGCAAGGATGCTAGAGTTATAAGCAAGGATACAGCTACGAATGCATTCAATGCAGCTCGCACTGGAGGTCTTGATGTTAAGGGAACCAACATAACTATTCAGGCTGAAAACAGAACAGACTTTGCAAAGCAGGTAATGGATATTGTTCTTCAGAATAGAGCTTTGGCTAATGACCCAACAGCTACCGCAGAACAGGTAGCAGCCGCTAAGAAGGAAAACATAGCTTTGATGACAGCATCTGGTCTTAAGTTTGCTAAGGGTGGGCTAGTTCCAAGCTACTTTGGTGCAGGCGGTTTTGCAAAGGGCACTGACAGAGTCCCAGCTATGCTAACTCCTGGAGAGTTTGTAATGAAGCGTTATGCTGTTAACAAGTATGGAACTGACACTATGAAGGCAATAAATAGTGGTACATTCTCAGGCGATTCAGTGTATAATTATGAGGTAAATGTTAACGTTAAGTCAGACGCTAACCCAGACCAAATTGCATCTGCAGTGATGTCAAGAATCAACCAGATTGATTCTCAAAGAATTAGGAGTAACAGGTACTAATGGCCACATCAGCCTACATGAACGGTAGAAAGAAGTTTGGTCGTCCACAAGCTATGCTATGGGCAGACAATCCTGGCAGAATAGAAGCAGGTGCCTATATTCCAAACGGCTACGAGGTTGGCTATGATGATGCTGGCATTCTAGATCTAACACAGCTAAATCAGTTTATAATCCTCTCTGACCATAACAGAAAACCAATAGATCTTTCCTTTGAAAGAATAGAGCAGCGTAAGCGTATGGTGAACGGTAGGATGAGATCTTACCATGTTGCAGATAAGCTAAAGATTGATGTCAGCTGGGATATGCTTCCTTCAAGATCTTTTGCAAATAATCCAGACTTTTCTAGTACTGGGGCCAATAGCCTTGCTACTGGTCAGCAGTACACTGCAGACGGCGGAGCTGGTGGTGTAGAGCTTCTAGACTGGTACAAGTCTCACCCTGGACCATTCTGGGTATATCTTGCTTATGACAAGCACTCTGACTTTAAAGACGCTGGAAACCAGTACGGAAGAATGTCTCAGTACAATCAGGTAGTTGAGATGTACCTTGCTGACTTCTCTTACGCTGTTGTTAAGAGGGGAACCAGCACACACGACTTTTGGAACATATCAGTATCCCTAGAAGAGGTTTAAATGTTTCAGAATGACGAACTAAACTTTCACCTTAGAACATCCCCAACAGTTAAGAGCAATGCAAAGATTATTGCTGAGTGGAACCTAAACTCATATGAAAACATTTCGTACGTAGGTAACTACAGATACAGACCGCTTGAAGGACCAACAGCAAAGTTCGGACAGCTACCTTCTTTCTTTGATGCCAGTGATGCAGGAAACTTTTTTTCTGGTGCTACAGATTCAGATGTGGTTCTAGATGGCGGTATAGATGATGGTGGGGTTCCAACACTTCTTCAGCAACCTAAGCAGAAGGAAAAGCTACTATATTCCCTAGAGGATTGCTTTGGCAGATTCAGGCCAAGATCTGGAATTAACAAGGTTCGCTATGGTGTTACACAGTTTCTTCACTATCCTAACTCAGATATGGTGTCAAGACCAAGATACTATATGTCTCACAAGGATGACAAGTTTAAGTACTGGACATCTTACCGTGTAGAAAACGGAGTTGAGTATGGAATCGCCAATGCCTCACCGCTTGGTACCAATCACATTAACGACGCTGCACCATTTGTAGTCTACAAGTCACCAGTAGCTGCAAACAGAATTGTTCTAAAGATGCAGACAAATGTTGGAGATGTCAATAAGACACCATTCTTTACTTTGAATGGCAGAATTAATGACCCATTCTTTGGAGATGAAAACAAGACCACGCCTTCTGAATGGCAGGTAGATGTTTTGGTAGATGGGACCTGGCAAAAAGCATTTGGTGCATCGCCACTAGACAAAAGGTCAGATGGTTCAGCAATCATAGGATCTGACGGATATGTAGAGCTATACTTTGGGCTTATTGTTCCAAAGCAGTTTAGCTCAAGGTTTGTTTTTAAGAGTGAGCTGTCTTCTGTTGACGCTCTTCCAGATAGCGGAGTAGACGGAGATGCTTACCTAGTAAAGCCATCTGACACTGACCGTGGCTCATTCTACGTTCGTCAAAACTCTGGCTATACATCTTTTGTGCCAGAGTATGGTTGGCAGCTATTTACAGAAGGCTCTGACGATGGCTTGGTTACTAATCTTGGCAATCCAGATAAGTATGTAATTCCAAACTACCCAGTTCAGTATCGTGAAGTGCAGTATCTTTCTGGAATTAGGTTTGGGGTAAAGAGAATGAATAAGTTTAGCTCTACCCTAGACCTCATAGAAATGTCACCAAGACTAGCAGCAGACATTACAGACATGGTTTCTGAATATAGCGTATCAAAGGTTGCATCAGATCTTGGATCAACTGGTCTACCAGTGGGTCAGCTTTTGGCATCTACTGGAAGTCTAACTATCTTTGACGCTGAACAAGCCTTTAATTCAAGCAATCAAAACTCTATTCTTGCACAGCATTCTCTAAAAAATATGCAGGTAAAGTTTTACGAAAACATTACCACTGAAGATAAGTTTACCAGGATAACCAAGAACTATCTGGTACCAATTAAGACTTTGTATGCAGATACGTTCCCAGTTATAAATGCACAAAGCAGAGACGTGGCTGTAGATCTTAGAGACCTATACCTGTACTTTGAGTCTATCCCAGCACCAGACCTGTTGCTTACCAATGTATCGCTTTCAAGTGCAGTGTCTATTTTGCTAGACTATGTTGGTTTTAGCAACTACAAGTTTAACAGGCTAAGCAATGAGTCAGAAGATATTATTCCATTCTTCTACTGCCAATCAGAAAAGTCAATAGCTGAAGTTTTGCAGGACCTTGCTGTATCAACTCAAAGTGCCATGTTCTTTGATGAGTATAACAATTTGGTTGTGGCAAGCAGAAACTACTTTATTCCATCAGCGGAAGAGAGGGGCACAGATATTCAGCTCCTGGGCAAAGAAGTGGCTCTCTTCTCTGAGGATGATTTTACTGAAGACTTTGGTGCAGATCTAGTTAGATTGTATGACTTGCCAAACATTGTTTCTGTTTCGTCACAAGATGATGCAATTTTTAACGATGGAAAGATTTCATATAAGTCTCACTACATTCAAAAGAGTCAGGCTACAACTGCTCAAACATACATGCTTGACTCAGAGAAGAACTGGGTATACAAGCCAGTATTGCTATGGGAGGCATCTGGTGAAGAGATTGCCAAGGCACAAAATCAGCAGACAGCAACCCAAAACGCTTATAGCCTAACAGCCATTCCACTTAAGTCAGACCTATCTGACGTAGTTCCATATGTTTCTGGTGGCCAGGTTCTATCAAATATTATAGATCTTGGTGAGGCAGTTTACTGGTTGGGTAGATACAACGGGTACTTCTATGCCAATGGTGAGGTTATAAAGTTTGACGCAATTGAGTACAGTATTCCTGGGGTAGTTGACGTTGTTTGGATTACTAGCGTAGATGAATATCAAAACTACTTCTCAAAGATTCCATTTAAGGGCAAGATGTATCCTACTGGTAGGGTAAGGATTTACTCAGAGCCTAAGTATAAGACTCTTGCTGGAAATACCGTTTTGCAGGATGGTGCGGTAGAGAAGCACGGACGAGGACAGTTTGGAACCAAGGTAGCCTATCACTCAGCTGGAATAAACCCAGCATGGACAGATGGATCACGAATCAAGGGCGTTGGTATGAATGCAAAGTTCATATTCGATCCAGTAGGCACATCCGAGGTAAAGTCAGTAGAGGCACTGCCAACTGACAAGAAGGCTCTATACAATTCAATTTTAGTTGCAAAGTCTGACATTAAGCAGCTAAATGAAACCGTTAACCAGCTAAATGTTAGCCTGCTATCTGACCCAACAAACGCTACCGTTTTGGCATCAATTGCTAGCACAAAGCAACAGATTGCCAACAAGGAGGCACAGGCAAAGGCTGATATTAAAACACTGAGCGATTACCTAAATATCTCTGGAAAGTTCTTAAATATTTCTGCTGCAACCTCTCAGTCAAAGAGAACTGAGGTTACTGGCAAGATAAGAAACTTTATGTCATATTCGTACGGTAGCGAAAACAATACCACGGCTAACCTGGCGACTGACACACAGATGGTTCAGGCATCTGCTTTGGTAGTAAATGGTGCAGCTTCGGACAAAGCAGAGTATTCTTCAATTAATCATCTGACCTATGTTCACACTCCAGTGGCAAGATCTTCTGCAGCTACTCCAGTTTCAGAGACCAAGCACACGCACTTTGGCACGAGAATGAGAATTGTTGGAAAGAATGCTATCTCATCAGACAGCTCACAAGAGGCACACGGCTCAATGACCTACCTGACAGTTGAGACAGACACTCCAGAAGACAAGCCAAATATTACTGGAGGATCTGGTGGACTAGCTGGACTTATGAATGTGTCAACTGGTGAAGGATATTACTATGAAATTGCAGCCCTGGATGCAGACAACGTTGACAAGTATGGGGCAGCAAATGTATTTTTCTACAAGGTAGTTGCTGGCGGAACAGATGAAACCTCATTCGCAATACCACAGCTACTATGGAGAGGAATGTCAAGCATCACAGTTGACACAGGAAACTTCGTAGGACAAAGTAGAATATTTGCTCAAGAAGAACAAACTGTTTACGATATCGCATTTGAGTATGTTGATAACGTAGACGGAACCAGGACGTTCTTCCTTTACATGAATGGAACCCAGATAGGTACAGTTGTTGACACATCTCCGATTTCTGCAGGTAATGGCTCAGCTCTCTTTGTTCGTGGTACCTCTAAGTGTATGTTCGAAAACATTTATAGCATGTCTAACAACTATGCAGAGAATCCATCTACCAAAATTGATCCAGTAGTTGCTTCAGCTTTTGGTGTGGAAAACGTTACAATGAACGACTCCTTTTCTAAGTATGCAATTAGCGGATTGGTACAGTCAACATATCTATCTTCAATTGGACCATCTGGAGTTCCAAAGTACAACATATACTATGACGAATTTGGAACTATCATGAGAGAGGCTGACTATCTAAACATTAGATATGACAAGGCGTTCCCAGCTTTATACTCTAGAATTGCTCCAAACACTAATAAGACAAAGACTTATGTTGTGTCCTCTTATTATGGTAGCCCATATGGAGCAGAGTTTCTAATCTTTAATGCTACAGATACGGTTATTACGCTAGACTCTAGCAGTGCAGGTTCTTTGCAAATCCAGGGTATATCGTTTACCCAGCAGTCAAACAATGACCTAACGGTAGATGAGTTCTACTCAAAGAAGAGCGACTTCTCAAACCCAACTGTTGAGAATGGCATTGTGGTCTCTTCGCCAACATCTGTTAAGCAAACATACCAGGATATCAAGAACACCAGGTCCACCTATGGAAGAAATGGCTTCACTATTGATGCACCATACGTACAGAGCAGGGACATGGCTACTTCAATTATGAAGTGGCTATCTGAAAGAATAATGAAGAAGCGTAAGTCTGTTGGTCTAGAAATATTTGCAATGCCAACCTTGCAGCTTGGAGACATTGTTCAGGTACAGTATGAGGCAGATGGGGTAAATCAGATACCAGGATCGTCAAGATTTGTAGTGTATCAGATAGACTATTCAAAGAATGTATCAGACACCAACATGTCAGTGTACTTAAGCGAGGTAGATTAATGGTAGCACCAAAAGCAAATCAACCAAAGAGGCTAGTAAACTTAGGGTCAGCAAATACATCTGTAAGGATCCCAGAGCTTTACAACATTGAGCTTAGCAACGAAACAGTGCCAGAGTCAGTGCTTGAGTTTTTGCTATTTGAGCAAATTGGCGGACAAGAGCTTCTATCTGTCTCTAGATCAGACATTCTAAACGGACAAAATGTGTCCTACAGTGTGGTTAGCAACCTGTCTGACGTAGCATCACAATACTCTTCAGAAAATATCTTGTCTCTTCCAGGAACAATGCCAGATCTATTCAAGGTATATGGATTGGTTCTAGAGAATTATGTTCCAGGACTGGAGTTTTCAGCACTAGATCTTAACTCAAAGCTTCCAAACGAGTCTCCAAACTCATACGTAGATATTGACGACTCTTCAAACACTAAGAACAGCCTGATTCTTGAATTTAAAAACATGCAGGCAAACTATGAAGTAGAAGTTCAGATTATGGCAGCTGGACTCGTAGAAGACACTGTGGTATAATTAGGAATAATATGATAACTAATAAAGGCAAAGATATTTTTGGTAAGTACCTGGTTGGTACTGCACCTGCCTATGCATCGTACATTGCTGTTGGTTGTGGGGCACAACCAAACCCATCTGGATATACTGTTACTTCACAGGACAAGGCCAACTGGCCACAAAAGAATGCACTAGATTTTGAAATGTTCCGTGTACCAATCATTTCTAGAGGCTTTATTGAGGATGATTTGGGTCGTGCTCAGGTTGTATTTTCTGCAGAAATTCCAACTACTGAGCGATACGAAATTACAGAAGTGGGTATTTACTCAGCAGCATCTAACCCATCTGCTGTGGGGTATGACAGCAGAACTCTATACGCTTTTACAAGAGAAGAGCAGTGGAAGTTTAATGAAGCACTTCTTAATACTGTGGATTCTCCATTGGATAATATGGACTCTAGCAATGATATGACACTTGAGAATAGAGAATATCCAGTTATTCAAACTTATGCAACAAACAGAATGTTTAGAAATCTACGCATTTCTAGATCAGAGCAGTCCAGGTATCTTAATAATATGATTATGCTTTCTAGCAACTTCTCTGGTCTTTCTGGTGCAAGCGTGGGGGCAGCATCAATTACTGGCAAAGACAAGATTTCTCTTGCAACCTCATTAGATCTTTCTAAAAACTCACCACTAGATGAGCTTCGGTTAGCACTTTCTGTGGTTGATGTAGATGGCACAAACGGCGTTGCTCCATACTCAGCAAGAGTGGTTGTTGAGTTCACAACAGTAGATAATAGCGGATCATTCAGAATAAACTTTGATACGCCAGCTGGAGACCTTACCGATAGTAGATATACGGTTATTACAAGAACGCTAGGTCAGGGTCAGGTAATTGGAGACTTTATTTGGTCAGCAGTTAATAACGTAAATGTTTATGGCTCTATTGTTGATGCTAGTGGAAATCCAATAACCGAAACTATTAATGGAGAAACCTACCCACTTTATTATCTAGCACTAGACGCACTAAGGCTTGAAAACACCAGCTCCCAAAATCCACTCTATGGACTTACTGGATACACTATCATTGAGAACACAGAAAACGGAATAAATAGACCAATCGTTAAGCTACCGAACACATCAGCTATGATTGAGTTTAGGCTTGGGGTTGGGGTATATAATGGCTAACAGAAAAATATTGTTGGACCCATCAAAGTGGGTGGTTGACGAAGACAACAGGATTAGTCTAAGGTATCGTGTTGTAACAAATGACCTAAACGTAAGATCTGCGTTTTCCCCAGTGTATAGAATTGCGGTACCAGCAAAAGAAGATGTCTTTTCTTCTATAAATAATGCAATAACAAAAACTGTGGTTGGCTCTAATACCTCAATAAATGTTTCCTGGACCACTTCGCCAGTGTATGATAATTTTGTTTATTATGTATTTTTACAGAAGCCAAATGAGTCAGGGTATACCTTTATAAAGTCAACGCAAGACTCATCATTTTCTTATGTTGTGCCATCATCAGAGACTGGGTCTTATAGTATAGCTATATCTATACCAACAACTACCAAGACGGTACTGGAAAATGCCCTATTGTTTGTAGCCACAACAACGATTTAATGCTATAATAGAAGAACTATGGCAAAGATTCCTACACCAGACAGAGGCCAGCCTCTAGACGTATCCTACATCTATCAGATGGCTACCGCTATCAACGATCTGGCTTCTCAGGTTAGCTCCCCTACCTACAGGTACACATCAATTGACACAACCAGTGGACCACAGAACACCCTTGTTACTAACACAAAGGTTGTAGCAGGAGTTATTGATGTTTACTCAACACTTACTGACGTATCTCCTGGTTTGACAGTAGACAGGTCATATTCTTTTAACACTGGAGAATTTAAGTATCCTCCAATTGTAACCGCAACACCAGTACTAACTTCAAAGTCAGAAAACGGCTCTGACCTAAGTGTTACTATTAAGCAGATCACCACTTCTCGTGTAGATGTTTCTGTGACATTCTTCGGAACTGGTAAGGCAGCACTTAAGGTAAACATTATCGCTATTGGACTACCTCTCTAGGAAAACTCATGGCACCAAATCCTAAGCGTGGGTATAGGACTCGTGAAGAGTATAACCAAGCCCCAGTGATACCTGGTAACAAAAAGGTTTGGTTTTTAAACGGAGATCTAGTGCGTGTCCACCATCTGAATAGATCTAATGGAATCATGTCTGTTTATAACATCATTCATGACAGAATTGAAAGCTGTTTAGTTGCAGACTTTAAGCGTAACAGAGAACGTGCGTACACGGTTGGTGAAACTGCTGATCTAGTGAACAGGCACAAGAAGTATATGCCACAGCTAATGAAGCGTGGAGTTATTCCATTCCCTACTGGATCTCAAAAGGGTGGGGCAACTGGGTGGCAGGTAAGAAGCTACTACTCTGAGTCGCAAGTCAAAGAGATTCGTGATATACTAGCTTCCTATTCCATGGGCAGACCAAGGAATGACAAGCTAATTACAAACAATATAACACCTACGCCACAAGAGTTGACAAGGCGTATGGGTGATGGTATACTGACTTATACTAGAACTGAAGATGGCAGGTTCATCCCAGTCTGGTCAGAGTCTATTTAAATAGGAAGAAAACGGGTATGGAAAACGATAACACTAAGGTAAGAGTTGCACTTGGCTACACGCTAAATCTAGGCAACTTCCAGTCTCTACGCATTGATCTTGAGGTACAGGATAACAAGCGTGATGGAGAGAACACCAATGACGCTTTTGAGCGTGTTTACGCTTTTGTTGAGGAGAAGCTTGCCGAAAAGGTAAAGGAAGCTTCCCAGGAGATCGACGGTAAGTAATGGCAGATCGCAAGGATAGATTTTCCTTGCTCAGTCGTTATAGCAAGCTACATACTGCAAAGTATAATGCTAAGCCGCAAATTAATCTTAACGTTGAGCAATGGGCAGCAGATGCACTTGTAGAATCTTATGGTTTACAAGATTGCTACGACTTGCTACAATATTATTTCGAAGTATCTCCATCACCAAACTGGAAGTACTTTGCAAACTACGCTCAGGAAATTATCGATCGTAGGGAGCAATACCAACAAGATGTGCTGGAGAGACAGCACCGTAGACAATTAGCGAAGAAGTGGTTAAGTGAGTAATACAGAGTCAAAGCTGATATCAGCAGTTCTTAAGGATAAGCAAGTTCACATTTTGCTGCAGGCAAATGTGGACAACATTCTAACAACTCATACAGATATCTGGCAGTTTATCCGTAAGTATTACGAGGCAAATACGTCTACTCCACCACTAGACTTGGTAGTAGACAAATTCCGTGACTTTGTTCCAGACGATGGCGTTGGTGCAACCAAGTACCACCTAGAGCAGCTTCAGCACGAGTACATGAACAATGCACTCAAGGATGTCCTACGAACTGCAGCAGCAGAGGTACAGGCTGACAAGGCTACAGAAGCCCTAGAGATGCTGATCACTAAGACCTCTGAACTAAAGAAGAATTCGTCTGCTATTCGTGACATTGACGTTACTGACATTGACTCTGCTGTGGCATACTATGAGAATGCCAAGAGACAGGCTGAGCTGGGCACACAGGGCATTAAGACTGGTCTGCCAGGGTTTGACGACTATCTTCCTGCAGGCATCATGCCAGGCCAGCTAGGGGTGTTTCTGGCCTATCCAGGTATTGGTAAGTCTTGGCTGTCGCTATACTTTGCGGTACAGGCATGGAAGCAAGGTAAGTCACCAATGGTTGTCAGCCTTGAGATGAGCGAGACAGAGGTACGTAACCGTGTATTCACTATCATGGGTGAAGGTTTGTGGTCTCACAGAAAGCTTTCTGCTGGACAGATTGAGATTGACGATCTTAAGAAGTGGCACAGCAGTAAGCTAGCTGGCAAGCCAGAGTTCCACATTATTTCTAATGATACTGGTGGAGATGTTACACCTTCTGTGCTACGTGGAAAGATTGACCAGTACAAACCTGACTTTGTTATCGTAGACTACTTGCAGCTCATGAGTCCAAATCAGAAGGCAGACAGCGAGACGGTACGTATGAAGAACCTATCTCGTGAACTAAAGCTTATGGCTATCTCAGAAGAGGTTCCAATCATTGCTATCTCCTCAGCGACTCCAGATGACGTTACAAAGCTAGATACTGTTCCTACCCTAGGACAGACTGCTTGGTCCCGTCAGATCGCCTACGATGCTGACTGGGTTATGGCTCTAGGTCGTGGTACAAACTCAGATATTATTGAGTGTGTATTCCGTAAGAACCGTAATGGTTTTATGGGTGAGTTCCTGGTCCAGGTAGACTTTGACAAGGGCTGGTACAAGTACAAAGACTTCCAAGATAATTAGTATATAATAGATGCATGGAAAGCCTCCATCACAAGCCTATTAAACGGTTTTTCCTGGAGGGGGACATCTATGACGATGCTACCATCTACAGGCTAAAAACTGAATACATCAAGTTATTGACGCTTGAGATGAAGCTTTCTGGGTACGTGCCTAGGTTAGATATTGACCCAGACTTCACCATAGAGTATAATGTAAAAGCAGAAATATTTAGATTTCAATTATCAATGCACGGTATATATGTAGGGAAAAAGAAAAGCGAATGGATACAAGGAATAGACGGAGTGCTGGTGGTTCCTATACCCCAGAACAAATCAAACGAGTTCTCACGGGAGCAGGCCTCACAGTAGAGACTGAGATCGATACTGACTACATTCTGTTCTGCCCATTTCACCCTAATCACCGTACACCTGCTGGTGAAGTAGATAAGTTTAAAGGAACATTCTTCTGCTTCTCATGCCACAAGGTAGCTGATCTAATTGAGCTTGTGATGCACACAACCAACAGGACCTACTTTGAGTCTGCTAGATATATCAAATCAAAAGAGCAGCAGTCAAACCTTGAAGATGACATTAATAAGGCATTGATTGTTAAACAAGACTATCCACAATTTGATGAACTGCTGATTAAGAGATTGGGTCAGCAAGCACTAGAGTCACCAAGGGCAACACGGTATTTCCTTGGCAGGCAAATTACAGAAGACTCTATGCGTAAGTTTACTCTTGGCTTCTCTGAGAAGCAGGACATGGTGACTGTACCAGTTCATTCACCATCAGGTGCTGCTGTAGGGTTTGTTGGTAGATCAATCGAAGGCAAGGAGTTTAAGAATACTCCAGGTCTGCCAAAGGCTAAGGTTTTGTTTAATCTGCACAGGGTAAGAACTGCAGATCGTGTATACGTTGTAGAGTCATCATTCGATGCCATAAGGTTGGATCAATGCGGATTCCCAGCGGTAGCTACACTAGGTGCAAACGTATCTAATATACAAATAGACTTGCTTCAAAAGTACTTTAACAATATAATTGTTATAGCTGATAACGATGAAGCTGGCGGAAACATGAAGACCAGGATACAAGAAAAGCTTGGTTCTAAGGTTTCTGTATTACAACTAAATAAGCAATACAAGGATATAGGCGACATGTCGGACGAAGATATAAAGAAACTTGAAGTATCATTTGACAAGTCAATAGCCAACCTGCTAAACTAATAAAAACAATAGGAGAAAAATGAGTATCATTCGTGGTCTAAAAGACATCAATGCTTTGCTTGACAAGCCAAAGTATGATGAAAACCGAGCCAAGGTTCGTTGGCTAAAGCTAGCAGATGCACAGTCTGTTAAGATTCGTTTTATCGAAGAGCTGGATGAGGACAGTGCAAACTACTCTCCAGATCGTGGCCTTGCACTAGTTGTCAAGGAGCACTCTAATCCAAAGGATTACAAGCGTAAGGCTTTGGACACCATGGACACTGAGGGTCGTGACTTTGCAGAAGAGATGTATCGCAAGGACCCTAAGGGCAACGCTGGCTGGAAGGGTAAGCTACGCTTTTACTGCAACGTTCTAGTTGACGATGGAGTAGAGGCACCATACGTAGCTATCTGGTCAATGGGTGTTAGCAAGCAGTCTGTGTTTAACACCATTCGTGAGTACGCACTAGACACTGGTTCTATTTCGAACCTACAGTGGAAGCTAAAGCGTAATGGCCAGGGAACTGAGACCAACTACACTCTAATCCCAGTATCACCAGATACTGAGCCATTTAACTGGAGCGGAATTGCTCCTTTCCAATTGGAGTCTGCACTTAACAAGATTCCATATGCAGAGCAAGAGGCATTCTACCTTGGCTTTGACACTCCATCAGTCACTTCGTCAAACATTGACTGGTAGGAGATCTTAGTTGAGCTACAACGGTCTTCACGTTCACACACACTACTCGCTGTTTGATGGCATTGCCACACCAGAAGAGTATTTGTCTCGTGCCCAGGAATTGGGCATGGGTGCCTTGGCAATTACAGATCACGGTTCGCTATCTGGACACAGAGAGTTCTACCGTATCGCAAAGGAAAAGGGTATCAAGCCAGTCCTAGGTATTGAGGGGTACATCACTAACGACAGGTTCGATCAACGTGCAAATGATGTACGAGACGGACTTCTAGACTTGGTATACAACCACATTATCGTACTTGCTAAGAATCGTGTTGGACTAGAAAACCTAAACAAGCTCAACGAGATTGCGTGGACTGAAGGTTACTTCAAGAAGCCACGCTTTGACTATGAGGTGCTAGAGAAGTACTCAGAGGGACTTATTGTCACTTCTGGGTGCCTCTCTGGTGCCCTAGCAAAAGCTATTGAAGCACAAGAGCTTGCAGAAGCTAAGCGTATTATTGAGTGGCACAAGCGTGTATTTGGAGACGACTACTACATTGAGGTAATGCCTCATAACCCTGCAGAGGTTAACAAGCAGCTGCTAGACTTGGCAGACCAGTATGGTGTCAAGCCTATCGTAACTCCAGACTGCCACCATGCTCACACTGGACAGAAAGAAATCCAGGAACTAAAGCTTATCCTTAACAGCTATTCGAACAAGGTACAGAAAGATGTATCTTACGAAGGCTCTAAGAAGCACGACAACCTTATGGATAGGTTGCAGTACCTATACGGTGACCGTGAGATTTCGTTTACCAACTTTGACATCCACCTACTATCTGATGTAGAGATGCACGATGCCATGAGGGCTCAGGGCATTGATCGTGAAGATATGTATGATGCAACTCGTGAGGTAGCAGACAAGGTAGAGGACTACGCAATTGAGGACCACCTAGACCTACTTCCAGTTCAGTATCAGCATCCAGATAAGGAACTTAGAGAGCTTGCTATTGCTGGTCTAGAAAAGCGTGGTGTTCTTAATGATGAATATATTGCACGTCTAGACGAAGAGCTAAAAGTAATTGGAGACAAGAACTTTGGTCCATACTTCCTTGTTGTACGCTCTATGATTGCGTGGGCAAAGAAGGAAGGCATCATGGTAGGACCAGGACGTGGTTCTGCTGCAGGCTCTCTACTATGCTATGCCCTAGAAATTACAGACATTGATCCAATCAAGCATGGGTTGCTATTCTTCCGATTCATCAACCCAGAGCGTAACGACTTCCCAGATATTGATACAGATATCCAGGACTCAAGGCGTGAAGAGGTAAAGGATTACCTTGTACGCCAGTATAAGCACGTAGCGTCTATCGCAACATTCCTGCAGTTTAAGGATAAGGGTGTTGTTCGTGACATTGCACGTGTGCTACACATTCCATTGACAGATGTTAACAAGGTTATGAAGGTGGTGGACACTTGGGATGATTACTGCACATCAAAACAAACAGCATGGTTTAGGGAGAAGTATCCAGAGATTGAGGTCTATGGTGAGCAGCTTCGTGGACGTATTAGGGGAACTGGTATTCACGCTGCTGGTGTTGTCACTTCTAAGTATCCAATTTTTAAGTACGCTCCGCTTGAGACTCGTACGTCGCCAGGCAGCAAGGAAAGAATCCCTGTAGTAGGCGTTGACATGGAAGAGGCAGAGCGTATTGGTCTTATTAAGATTGATGCTCTAGGTCTAAAGACACTGTCAGTATTGCGAGACACTCTGGACATTATCAAAGAGCGACACTACAGAGAGATTGACCTGTTGTCAATTGACATGGAAGACTCTAAGGTATACGAGATGCTGTCTTCTGGATTCACTAAGGGTGTATTCCAGTGTGAAGCTACGCCTTATACGAATCTACTAGTCAAGATGGGTGTCAAAAACTTTGCAGAGCTTGCAGCATCTAACGCCCTCGTTCGTCCAGGTGCAATGAACACTATTGGTAAGGACTACATTCTTCGTAAGCATGGTAAGCAGAACCTTGCATATCACCACCAGAAGATGAAGGCATTTACACAAGAGACTTATGGCTGTATTCTATACCAGGAACAGGTTATGCAGGCTTGTACAGAGCTTGGCGGTATGTCAATGGCAGAAGCTGATAAGGTTCGTAAGATCATTGGTAAGAAGAAGGATGCCAAGGAGTTTGACCAGTTTAAGGACAGGTTCGTAAAGGGTGCATCTCAGTATGTGTCTCCAAACGTAGCTGAGGAGCTGTGGCATGACTTTGAGGCTCACGCAGGGTACTCGTTTAACAAGTCCCACGCTGTAGCATACTCTACCTTGTCATACTGGACAGCATGGCTAAAGACATACTACCCAATTGAGTTTATGTATTCTATCCTAAAGAATGAGAAGGACAAGGATGCACGTACTGAGTATCTGATTGAGGCCAAGCGTATGGGTATTGCAATCAAGCTACCACACATTAATGACTCAGATGCTGACTTTAAGATTGAGGGTAAGGGTATCCGCTTTGGTCTAACTGGCATTAAGTTTATCTCTGATAACATTGCTGAGAAGTATATTGCAGCTAGACCATTTAAGTCATATAAGGAGCTAGAAGAGTTTTCTTTTGGTAAGGGTAACGGAGTAAACAGTCGTGCCCTACAGGCTCTCCGAGTGACTGGTGCAGCCACATTCGAAGACAATCCAAGGAATGAGCAAGAGATTAAAGAGAACCTATACGAGTTCTTGAACCTGCCAGAGTTTAACATTACAGTTCCGCAGCACTTCTATGCGTTTATCAATGACGTAGAAGAGTATGAGGAAAAGGGATCGTTTATCCTTATGGGAATGGTAAAGACAATCAAGCGTGGCAAGGGATGGTCTCGTGTAGAGTTGCTAGATAAGACTGGTAGTGTTGGTATCTTCGATGACGAGCAGTCCTCAGTTGAGCCAGGAAAGACCTACATCATTCTTGCAAGTGATAACAGGATCCTGAGTGCACTGCCTGCAGATGAGATTGGCAAGACTGAGTCTGCAATTACAAGGTACCTGAACTACAAGCAGTTGCCATACAAGGACGATGAACTTTTCGTGGTCTCCTTTAAGCCAAGGGTAACAAAGGCTGGAAAGAAGATGGCATACCTAACCCTTGCAGATGCAAGTAGAGACTTGCACTCAGTTACGGTATTCCCAACGGCATTTCCAAAGGCATACATGAAGATTAAAGAGGGCAACGCTTACAAGTTTGCTCTTGGTAAAACAAAAGATGGAACAATCATTATGGAGGATATAATTGACAACAATTGAAGAAGCGATGGCTCTGCTTGACCCAAAGCTAAGAAAACGAGTACAGCCAGCAGTAGGCATTGAAACTGAGTTTCAGCCAACACCAAGTCCTGGACTAAACAAAGCACTTGGTGGAGGTTTGCCATACGGTAGGCAGGTTCTGCTGTGGGGCAGCAAGTCTAGTGCTAAGTCCTCTATGTGTCTCCAGATGATTGGAATGGCACAGAAGGAAGGCAAGCTGTGTGCTTGGGTAGACGCAGAGATGTCCTATGATGAGTCATGGGCACAGAAGCTTGGCGTAGACACCAGTCAGCTAATTTACTCTGAGGCACGAAGCATCAACGACATGACAGACGTTACTGTTGGATTGCTAAACGCAGGCGTAGATCTGATTGTCATTGACAGTATTAGTTCTCTTTTGCCAGCGGTATACTTTGAGAAGGATTCCACAGAGCTAAAGCAGCTAGATCAGACTAAGCAGATTGGTTCAGAGTCTAAGGACCTGAAACACGCATGGCTAATGATTAACTATGCCAATAACAGAGAGAAGCCTGCACTAATTGTTGCTATCTCGCAGGCACGTAACAACATTACCGCTATGTATACTCAGCAGCAACCAACTGGTGGCTTGACAACTCAGTACATGTCGTCTACAATTATTAAGTTGTTCTCGTCTACATCAGACTCACAGGCGATTAAGGCTAAGATTAAGGTTGGAGACAAGCTCATTGAGCAGAAGGTTGGCCGAAAGGTGCGTTGGGAAGTTACCAACTCTAAGACATCTGCACCAGGAGACAGCGGTGAGTATGACTTCTACTTCAAGGGCGATCTAATTGGTATTGACAGGATTGCAGATCTGGTTGATACTGCTGAAATGAATGGACTGGTAGAGCGTACAGGAGCCTGGTACATTATTCAGGATGGCTCTAAGGTCCAGGGTAGGGATGCATTCATCGCTTACGTCAAAGAAAACCCAGAATATCAGGAAGAGCTGAGGGCAAAGCTAAATGGCTAGCAAATATTCCATTTACCATGGTAAGTTTCCTTGCCACACCTGCCAAGAGGTAGTTACTAGCTTAAGGTTCTATGTTGACGATAAGATGACAACATGGATGTGTAGCAAGAAACACCTAACACAGGTTTCTATGTATGCTAAGAAAAGCAAGAAAGATTATGAGCGAGAGATCAGAGATTAAGCGTCTTGGTGCTAAGTCCATTAAAAATAGTGGTCGTGGCATTAAGAAGGGTGATGCAACCTGGGAAAGCTTTACGGTAGACTTCAAAGAATACCCTAAAGGCTTTACTGTCAATCAAGACAACTGGGCCAAAGCAGTAACAGATGCAATGAAGAATGGGAATGACCCAGCAATCGTTGTGGTACTTGGAGAAGAAAACAGAAAGACTAGGCTGGCAATCATAGAGTTGTCACTGCTTGAACAACTACTAGAAGGAAATGAATAATGAAGATACTATTGCTAGACATTGAGACTACACCAATGCAGGTGTATGCTTGGGGACTTTGGGACCAGAACATCTCAATTGACCAGATTATTAAGACTACAGAGATGATGTGCTTCGGTGCAAGGTGGCTAGGTGAGAAGAAGGTTATCTTCAAGTCTGTTCATCACGATGGCAAGCAGGCCATGCTTGAAGAGCTACACAAGCTTATGAATGAAGCAGACTTGCTAGTAGGATGGAACTCTGCAGCATTTGACCACAAGCACATTAATCGTGAATTCCTAGAGGCTGGAATGGCACCACCATCTCCAGTTAAAGACCTAGATCTAATGAGCATTACAAAGGCTAACTTCCTGTTCCCATCAAACAAGCTTGACTATGTGGCTCAGAAGCTTGGCGTTGGTGCAAAGGTAAAGCACTCTGGATTTAGTCTCTGGATTAAATGTATGGAAGGCGATGACAAGGCTTGGGCTGAAATGAAGAAGTATCAGATTCAAGATGTCAACTTGCTTGTAGATCTGTATGACATTCTCTCTCCGTGGTTTATTACAGCTGGCAGGGCAACCACAAAAGAAAAGCAGGCAATAACTGCACAAGAGCCTTTGCCAGAGAACGACTCCGTGGTATAATATAATGGTGGAAGCGACAAAAGATAAAACGACATTAGAAATGGTAAATGGGTTGGCAGAGATTGCTGACTTCATGCAGGACGAGGATCTAACCTCTGCACTGGTTACCATTGCTAAACTAATTATGAAGCCAGACATTCCGCTAAACGTAGCAACTGTTGAGATCGTTAGATTACAGGCTATTGCTGCAAAGATGGCATTCAGGGCAACCTGGATGGTAAATGTCGAAAAAGGAAACAGAGAGAAGAAGAACATCTACTTTACTGCACACGAAGCCATTACTGACTTGGTATCAGCACTAAAGTATATTGTCAAATAATATTATGGCCAAAAACTTATTGCAGCAGGTTATGCTTAAGATGGAAGACAACACAAAGAAGTCATTCCTAAATACCCAGGAGCTGATCGACAAGATCCAGTATGGGTATATTGCTAAGCGTGGACCTAAGCACCAGCAAAAGAAAACGTTTGCACCAAGCACGATTGCGTATTCTCATGGAGAGTGCCCTAGGTACTGGTATCTAGCGTTTGAGGGTGCTACCTTCGAAGACAATGCAGATGCGTATGGCGGTGCCAACATGACTGCTGGTACTAAGTCTCATGAGCGTATTCAGCAAGCTATGGCAGATGCTGGAATTCTTAAGGATGCAGAGTTTAAGGTAACTTGGAATGATCCACCAATCTTTGGATTTGGAGATGTCATTCTTGACTGGGCTGGGGAAGACCTGCTTGGTGAAATTAAGACTATGCCTAACGAGGGATTTGAGTATCGTAAGGCAAGTGGTAAGCCAAAGACAGGTCACCTAATTCAGCTGCTTATCTATATGAAGATTCTAAACAAGACCAAGGCAGTCTTGATTTATGAAAACAAAAACAATCATGACCTACTGATTATCCCAGTAGAGATTAATGATTACTATGTCAGGTGGGTAAACCAGACATTTGATTGGATGAAGACAGTTCGCAAGGCTTGGGAAGACAAGAAGCTTCCTGAGAAGAACTATAGGTCCAACTCAAAGATTTGCAAGACATGTCCTCTAAGGGCTACTTGTGACTCCGCTGGTAAGGGAGAGATTAAGATTAGTTCCCTGGAGCCACTAGATGAAAAATTGTCAATGGTGTAATACCCAGTTCTCTACCAAAGTTTCTTATCAGATTTACTGCTCGCCAGAGTGCAGAGAACACGCAACCAAAGAGAAGATCACTGAGCGTTACGCAATGACCCGTAGGCAAAAACGCCACGGTAAAAATAGAATATGTAAGTCATGTAGCACAAGGCTATCAGTGTATAACGATGACCTGCTATGTGATAATTGTTTGGTTAACCCTCAAGATGTTTTGAAAGCACTAAAAGAGATTAAGGGGATTTCGAATGGTAAATCTTTCGAAGCTGATAAATAAACCAAATAGAGTATGTTCTATAGATGCTAGTACTAACAGTCTTGCATTTGCAATCTTTCATGGTGACAAGCTTTATAGGTTTGGCAAGATAAAGTTTGAGGGTGTGAATACATACGCTAAGGTAGCAGATAGTGCCAAGAAGTCTGTAGCCTTCTTTGAAATGTATAAGGATGATATAGACGCAGTTGTTATTGAGCATACGGTGTTTATTAATAGCCCAAAGACTGCTGCAGATCTTGCACTAGTTCAAGGCTCACTATTGGGGGCAGCAGCACAGAACGGTATCAAGCTGTCTGGATCTATCAACCCAATTACCTGGCAAGGGTTTATTGGAAACGGTAAGCTTACAAAAGAAGAGAAGCTTCAGATTAGAAAAGATAATCCTGGCAAGTCTGAATCCTGGTACAAGAACTTTGAGAGAGAGTTTAGAAAGATCAGGACGATCAATGTAACTAACATTGCTTATGATATTGATAATCATGATAATGACGTAGCAGATGCAATTGGCATTGGACACTACGCTATCAATAACTGGGGAAAGGTTGACAAGTAATATGGCAGGCGTTAAACTATATCAATCAGAAGCTTGGCTAAAGAAAAGGTATCACCTTGACAAGAAGACACCAGAGCAGATCGCAAAGGAATGCAACACAAGCGTTGAGACCATCTATGTTTATCTTGCTAAGTTTGGATTAAGAAAGTCTAAGAGATGAAATACATTAAGCACTTTATTAAAGTTGCTGGATACTACCTAAACAAGATTTGGTGTAAGCATGACGAAACCAGGGTTGCATCTTGTCCGTTTACTGGGTATACTTATACAAGTTGTACAAAGTGTGCAAAACGAATTAAGATGGAGAAGACTGTTGGCTAGACGTAAAAAGGCAGAGGTAGCAGAGACCTACTTTGAGACTGTCCCATACATGGAGATCAATGGGTTTCCAATTCATGCTGGAGAAGTCATTAAGGTCAACGGTCAGTGGGGGAGCAAGTTTAAGTTTATTGGGATTACTACTAATAAGCTAACTGGTGCATCCTGGGTAGACTGCTTTGAGATTATTGGTGGAGTGCCATCTGTATTCCGTTCGTTCAAGCAGGACAAGGTGAAGCGTATTCCAAAGCGAGGAAAGAGGGCCAAGCGTGTCGTTTGAAGACCTAACAGTAGAACACCTTGATCAGGTAAACAGGGTTGTTGAGAAGTATCTAGCTGGTACTCCAGAAACACAGATTTCTAAAGAGCTAGACCTGCCACGTCAGAAGGTTGTGGGGTACATCAATGAGTGGCGAGCAATGGCTGCAGACAACGCTGCTATTCGTGCAAGAGCAAAAGAGGCACTAGTAGGTGCAGACACTCACTACAGCAAGCTTATTAACAAGGCCTACGAAGTTATTGATGAGGCAACTACTACTGCTAACCTATCTGCAAAGACCGCAGGTATTAAGCTAGTAATGGACCTAGAGCGTACTCGTATTGACATGCTTCAGAAGGCAGGACTCCTAGAGAACAAGGAGCTTGCAGAAGAAATGATGCAGATTGAGGAAAGGCAAGAAGTCCTTATTGGTATTCTCAAAGATATCGCATCGGAGCACCCAGAGATTCGTGATAAAATTATGAAGCGACTAAGTGCTGCAACAAGGCCTGGCGAAACTATTACGATTGTGAATTAGAATGTTTGATGATTTTTTAGAGGCACTACAAGATAGTCCATTTGCAGAGATGCCAGTGGACGCTAAGACCTTTGTTGAAGGTGTAGAGTATCTTGGCCAGCCTCCGCTATCTGACATTCAGTATGACATCGTAGAGGCAATGAGCCAGATCTACAAGCTAGAAGACGTTATTAGAATTATGGGTACGACTGAGGGTACTAGGTACTACAAGAAGTACACTAAGAACGAAGTTATTCTTCAGTTAGGAAAAGGTAGTGGAAAAGACTTTACATCAACAGTTGCGTGTAGCTACATTGTATACAAGCTATTATGCCTTAAGGACCCTGCACGGTATTTTGGTAAGCCTAGCGGTGATGCCATTGATATCATCAACGTTGCAATTAACGCACAGCAGGCGAAAAACGTATTCTTTAAAGGCTTTAAGACAAAGATTGAGAAGTCGCCATGGTTCGCTGGAAAGTTTTATGCCAAAGCTGAGTCCATTGAGTTTGACAAATCTATCACAGTATATTCTGGACACTCGGAAAGAGAGTCACACGAGGGGCTTAACCTTATCTTGGCAGTACTTGATGAGATCTCTGGATTTGCTACTGAAATTGGAACAGGAAATGACCAAGGTAAAACTGCTGACAACATTTACAAAGCGTTCCGAGCTTCCGTTGACTCACGATTCCCAGATCTTGGAAAGGTAGCACTGCTATCCTTCCCACGTTTCCCAGGAGACTTTATCTCACAAAGGTATGATGATGTGATTGCAGAGAAAGATGTGGTCACTAAGACTCATAAGTTTGTTATGAATCCAGACCTGCCAGAAGATGCAGAGGGTAATAGCCTAGAAATTGAGTGGGATGAAGATAACATTATTTCTTACAAGTATCCAGGAATGTTTGCACTTAAGCGTCCTACTTGGGTAGTCAACCCTACTCGTAAGGTAGATGACTTCAAGCTTGCCTTTTATACAGATATGGGTGATGCTATGCAGCGTTTTGCTTGTGTGCCCACCTTTACTTCAGATAGATTCTTCAAGCAGACAGAGAAGGTTCGTCAGGCGATGAGCCTAAGAAACCCTCTAGACGCTTTTAGGCGATTTGAAGAAACCTTTAAGCCAGACCCAGACAAGATCTATTATGTCCATGCTGACCTTGCACAGAAGCACGACAAGTGTGCTGTAGCCATTGCTCACGTAGAGAAGTGGGTAAACATTCAGGTAATCAAAGACTATGAGCAGATTGCACCAGTAGTTGTTGTAGATGCTGTAGCTTGGTGGGAGCCACGTGCAGAAGGTCCTGTGAACCTATCAGAGGTAAAGCAGTGGATCCAGAACCTACGTAGAATTGGATTTAACATTGGCCTGGTGTCCTTTGACCGTTGGCAATCGTTCGATATCCAGAATGAGCTTAAAGCGGTAGGTATGAGAACTGACACAGTGTCTGTAGCAAAGAAGCACTATGAAGATATGGCAATGCTTATCTATGAAGACCGTTTGGTAATGCCTGCAATTGACCTACTGTTTGAAGAACTATCTGAGCTAAAGATTATGAAGGGCAACAGGGTAGACCACCCTAGAAAGCTTTCTAAGGACCTTGCAGACGCTGTTTGTGGTGCAATCTATGGCTCAATTTCGCATACGCCAAGAAACCTAAATCAAGAGGTGGAAATCCACACATTCAGAGATAGGCCAAAAACTGACCTTGAGAATCAAGACAAAAACGTGATACAATATAGGTCCCAACCTTCCAAAAAAGAGGTTGAAGAGTATTTAAGCCAGTTTAATTTGATATAGGAGAGAGGCGTGTCGTTACCGATTAGTCTCGTTTACTTTTCAAATTACTCTGAAAATACTAAACGATTTGTGGAGAAACTAACAGATGCAGGAATTCGTATTCCAGTTAAGCCTAGCGACGCTAGGAACATCGTTGTGGGTCATGAGTATGTACTCGTTGTACCGACTTATGGTGGTGGCAATGAGTCACCTGCCATCCCAAAATCAGTAAAAGTCTTCTTAAACAATCCTGAAAACAGGAATTTGTTAAGAGGTGTTATCGGTACTGGTAACACCAACTTTGGTGAGCACTACTGTAAGGCAGCGGAGATGATCTCTGCCAAAACTGGTGTACCTGTGATTGCCAAGGTAGAGCTATTAGGTACCCCAGAAGATGTAATTAAAGTTAAAGAAAGATTGGAGATACTGTATGGATAATAAGATTAGCTATCATGAGCTAAACGCCATGCTAAACATGTACGACAGCAACAATAAGATTCAGTTCGATAAGGACAAGGAGGCTGCTAGAGCATACTTCCTAGACCATGTAAATTTGAATACAGTATTTTTCCACAGCCTTGAGGAAAAGCTAGCCTACCTGGTAGACAACGACTACTATGACAGAGCTGTTCTAAACATGTATGACTTTGAGTTTATCAAGGGTCTGTTTAAGCACACCTATGCATACAAGTTCCGCTTTCCAACCTTTGTTGGTGCCTACAAGTTCTATACGCAGTATGCACTAAAGACCTTCGATGGTGAGCGTTACCTAGAGCGGTTTGAGGATCGTGTTGTTATGAATGCCCTCATGTTGGCAAAGGGTCAGGAAGACCTGGCAAAGGATCTGGTAGACGAGATTATCTCTGGTCGCTTCCAGCCTGCTACTCCAACGTTCTTGAATGCTGGCAAGGCACAGCGTGGAGAGTTTGTCTCCTGCTTCCTGCTACGTGTTGAGGACAACATGGAGTCTATTGCTCGTGCAGTCACATCCTCTCTCCAGCTATCTAAGCGTGGTGGTGGTGTAGGTCTCAACCTTACAAACGTTCGTGAGCTAGGTGCACCAATCAAGAAGATTGAGAACCAGTCTTCAGGTATCATTCCTGTAATGAAGATGCTAGAGGATGCATTCTCCTACGCCAACCAGCTGGGTGCTCGCCAGGGTGCAGGTGCTGTTTACCTAAACGCACACCACCCAGACATCATGCGATTCTTAGACACCAAGCGTGAGAACGCTGACGAGAAGATTCGTATCAAGACCCTTAGCCTTGGAGTTGTTATTCCAGACATCACTCTTGAGCTTGCTAAGAATGGTGACGACATGTACCTATTCTCTCCGTATGACGTAGAGCGTTTCTATGGTAAGCCAATGTCAGACATTTCTATTACAGAGATGTACCAGACCCTGGTAGACGACGGTAGGATTCGCAAGTCAAAGATTAAGGCACGTGAGCTGTTTGAACGAATTGCTGAGATTCAGTTTGAGTCAGGGTATCCATACATTGTATATGAAGACACTGTAAACAATGCTAACCCAATTGACGGACGCATCAACATGTCTAACCTATGTTCTGAAATCCTACAGGTAAATACACCAACTACTTATAACAACGATATGTCGTACAAGGAGATTGGTAAGGATATTTCCTGTAACCTAGGATCACTAAACATTGCTAAGGCTATGGAGTCACCAGACTTTGGCAAGACTGTTGAGGTGGCTATTCGTGCCCTTACTTCTGTATCAGAGCAGTCATACATTGACTCTGTAATGTCCGTGGCTGAGGGTAACCGTAAATCACGTGCTATTGGCCTAGGTCAGATGAACCTACACGGATACTTTGGTAAGGAGCAGATGCACTACGGTGACGAAGAGTCTGTTGACTTTACCAACATCTACTTCTACACCGTGCTGTTCCACGCACTTGCAGCAAGCAATAAGCTAGCAATTGAAACCAACTCACCATTTGATGGCTTTGAAAAGTCTAAGTATGCTAATGGCGAATTCTTTGCAAAGTACATTGAGCAAGAGTGGACACCAAAGACTGATAAGGTTGCTAAGCTTTTTGCAGATGCAGGAATTCACATTCCAACTCAGCAAGATTGGTTAGACCTATCATTGCTAGTCAAAGAGTTTGGTCTATACAACCAGAACCTACAGGCTGTTCCTCCAACTGGATCTATCAGCTATATTAACAATAGCACCAGCTCTATTCATCCGATTGCTTCTCAGATTGAGATTCGTAAGGAAGGAAAGATGGGTCGTGTTTACTACCCAGCACCATTCTTGACTAACGACAATCGTGAGTACTTCCAGGATGCATACGAGATTGGACCTGAGAAGATTATTGATGTCTATGCTGCTGCACAGCAGCACGTTGACCAAGGTCTATCACTTACCTTGTTCTTCAAGGATACTGCGACAACCCGTGACGTAAACCGTGCACAAATCTATGCATGGAAGAAGGGTATTAAGACTATCTATTACATTCGCATTAGGCAGAATGCACTAGAAGGAACAGAGATCGAAGGATGTGTATCATGTCAGCTATAACAAGACCAATCAACTGGAACAAGATTGAAGACGAGGTAGACCTAGAGGTTTGGAACAGGCTAACTGCCAACTTCTGGCTGCCTGAGAAGGTGCCACTATCTAATGACATTCAGTCTTGGAGCACTCTTCGTGAGAATGAAAAGCTACTCACTATGCGTGTGTTCACTGGATTAACCATGCTGGACACCATCCAGGGTACTGTAGGAGCTATGAGCCTCATGCCTGATGCACGTACACAACATGAAGAGGCAGTCATTACAAACATTGCTTTCATGGAGTCAGTACATGCTAAGTCATACTCAAGCGTGTTCTCTACACTAACCTCTACACAAGAGATTGAGGATGCTTTCCGCTGGTCTGAGGACAACCCATACCTGCAGAAGAAGGCACAGATTGTTCTTGACAGGTACAATGGTGATGACCCACTAAAGCGTAAGGCTGCTTCTACATTGCTAGAATCGTTCCTATTCTATAGTGGATTCTACTGGCCAATGTGGCTATCTTCACGTGCCAAGCTAACCAACACTGCTGATCTAATTAGACTTATTATTAGGGATGAAGCCGTACATGGTTACTACATTGGCTACAAGTTCCAGCAGGCATTCAATGAGCTAGACTGGAATGACCAGGAAGACATTAGGAACTACACCTATAGCCTACTTATGGAGCTATACGACAATGAAGTTAAGTACACCGCAGATCTATACGATGGCGTTGGACTGACAGAAGATGTTAAGAAGTTCCTGCACTACAACGCAAACAAGGCTCTGATGAATCTTGGATTTGATCCACTATTTCCGAAGGAAGCCACAGATGTAAGTGCAGCTATTCTGTCTTCGCTGTCACCTAATTCAGATGAGAACCACGACTTCTTCTCTGGATCTGGTTCAAGCTATGTGATTGCAAAGCACGAATCAACTACTGATGACGACTGGGATTTTTAGTTGACACGCTAAGATTTATCTGGTAAAATAGATAAGTTATACACCGTGGGTATGTCTTCTATTGTCATGCTCACTCTTATATATAAGGAGAAAAATGACTTCTACAAAGAAGCTATCGATTGGAGCTGCCATTGCATTGGTAGCAGGTCTAATCACTGGATTGCCAGCTAATGCTGCTACCCAGACACTTGCAGTAAACTCTGTAACTCAGAGCACTGGAACAACTGCAGCTACTGCAATTGCTCTACCTGTTCCTGCTGACAACACTGTTTCTGTATCCAATGCACTAAGCATTTCAGTTTCTGGTATTGCTAATAACACTACTGTTTCTGCAACTGCAACCAACGCACTATTGCTATCTACTCTGTCTGCCGCCACGGTAGCAAGTGGATCAGCAACTGTTGCCGTAAATAGTGGTACTGGAACCTCTGCAGAGTTCTTTGTGTTTACAAAGACTGCTGCTACTGGTTCTGTTGTAGTTACCGTTGGTAACACTACTACCACTTATTATGTAGTTGGTACTCCAGGTGCTGTAGCAAAGGTTGTTGCCTCTGCTCCTGCTACTGGTCTTGCAGGCTCAACCCAGTCAGTAGTAGTGTCTGCTTTTGACAAGTATGACAATGCCAAGGGTAGTGGTTCTGTAAACCTAGTAATCAACACTAATGGTGTAGTTACTACCACTACTGTAACTACTGGTGCCAATGGTACTGTAAGTCACGTTGTTACCTTGCCAACTTCTGGCTCTGTAACTGTAACTGCATTTGCTGCAAGCTCGTCTTCCACTGTTAACCTAGCTGTAACCCAGCCACGCAACATTGAGGCAGAGCTAGGTGTAGCACTTGCTGCAGTAGCAACCTTGACTGCAGATCTAGCCACAGCAAATACTGCTAAGGCAGACCTAGAGAAGGTCATTCGTAAGCTAAAGTGGCAGTACAATGTACTTGTAAAGAAGTACAATGTTGGAAAGCCAAAGGCTCAGAAGCTTGCATTTATCAAGTAATCTGTAGACTGATTTGGGGCATGGCTTAGGCTGTGCCCCTTTTCTTTTTATATAAGCCAGTATAATAGTACAAGAATACATTCCAGCTACCCCAACTAGGAGTGATAGTATTAACAGAAAAGTAGGACGTTCTGTATTAGCTTTGTTTTTAGCATTTGGATCCTTATTCTGGACCATGCCTGCAAACGCTACTCAAATGACATTAGAAGAGGCACAAGCTGCCCTAGTTTTGGCACAACAAGAGGTTGTCAGTGCTTCTGCAGCCCTGCAATCAGCAAGTAATCAGGTTGAATATCTTACAGCCATCAGAGACCAGAAGCAGGCTAGCTATAGCGAAGCGGTAGCTGCTTGGGAAGCAACCAAAACAACCGTATCTGGAACATCTACAACAGTTACCCAGAACGTGGTGCAAAATGGCACTTTTGATAATGCCTCTGCTTGGTCTGGAATTGCTATGTATGAGCCATCCATGTTCAACAACTACTATGCAGCTGTTGTAAAAGACGGGATTCTTATTGGGTCTTATTCTTCTGGTAACTTTTATCTACAGACTGGAACATTCGCAGCTCCTACTCGTACTGTATCTTTTGCAGTAGATGTCTGGAACAACAACAACCAACGTAACGAC
>JACCDT011109293.1_pt1 | contig 95314 bp, 104 predicted proteins | sample 7446291 | NCBI WGS metagenome assembly JACCDT01 (sample SAMN15323446, study PRJNA562643) | freshwater metagenome | isolation source: river surface water | place: USA:Blue River Watershed | collected 2017-08-17 | reverse complement strand
TGGAGAGACTATCAAGGTTCCAGCTATGAAGGTTCCTAAGTTCAGAGCAGCAAAGGCTTTGAAGGATGCAGTAAAATAATCATAATAAGAACTCGCTCGAGCTTTTATTAATCAAAAGACCACCGTAGGGTGGTTTTTTGATTGTATTGATTTAGACGCGATATTCTGATAACCTTCTAGACGGTATGTATAGGAATAGTACTGGGCCAACCACCGCCCAAAAACAAGGTGGGTTCGTAGCAACTCCAAGAAAGCGTAAGCCTTGGAGAATACAACGCGGGAGGGCACCGAGACTGGTGCCACGTCTCCCGTTCAGAAGCAGAGAGAGATGAGCTGCAGAAGCAATAAAAACTCTCTCTATACAGAGGCCTTCGGGCCTTTTCTTTTTGTTTGGTGACTCACTAACCTCTCTGACTTTGTGGTATGAGGAATCATAGGCATTTTCCAGTGAATACTGTAACTGTATACTGTTGGATCCGCATAGGGGTCATTTTCTATTTTCCAAAAGCGATGGAATCGAGAACGTGTCTGAAAACAATAATGCACTGAGTATCTTGACCCTGCAAACAAGTAGTTTGTTGAATACCAATGAACCTATCTCCTTTCCTCTTAAAACCAATAAAGTAGTTGGAACGATCTATCATTATATTTGTATCATAATAATTTGGGTGGCCAGGATATTCTATAGTACTCATAAACGGTTTGAAATAATCAAAATTTATGAGATCTTCGTCTGGAAGTGGGTGGATGAGAGTATTTTCCCCCTTAAAATCAATGCAGTTATTTGGGCTCTCGTCTTTAGGCACTAGTGATTGTTCATAGTCAGGAGGACAAACTAATATGTGCGGATACTCGTACTGCGAAATCATCTTATTTGAGTATGATTTATCATCTTTTACAATCCAATCGCTTGGATACTCAAAGGACAATTTAGAAGCTTGGCTCGTGTACTTTGTCCAAGAAACTGTAGGCCATTTATATGTTACGACAGAATTAATAGAAGCATTCGTCGGCAGAGTAGCTTCGTACTGCCTTCCAATATAAAAAGTAAGTGCTGGAGCAATAATGATAAATAATATTGCTGCCAAAAGCTTTGAATACCAAGTCACCTGATTCCAAATTATTTTCATGATTTTATGTTATTAATAATGCATCAGCATCGCCCTAGTTGGTGCGGGACGGGAGAATCGAACTCCCAACAAAAGTTTGGAAAACTTCTATTTTACCATTAAACTAGTCCCGCTTGTTTACGAACAAAGTCTATACTAGCAAAATTTAATATTTTTTGCTACTTTTTCTGATCGCTTTCTACTACATTCTTAATCTCATCTACTTCAGCCTTAATATCCTTAATTGCCTCCTTGATTTCTCCCAAAGTTGATTCTTCTTCTTTAACCTCCCTTTCAGTCTTTTCGTTTATTTTCTTTTGTTGTTTAAGACCAGATATTAATATGGAATCACCGATGAAATACGATACAAATAGACCAGTTGCAAGAAGTATTATTACTACGATAACAGCACTTATGGGTTCATAGAATATAAATCCTAGAATACCCCCCTTGTCTTGCAATAAGTCTGCTGTATGCCATACACCTCTCCAAAAAAGAACAATTGATACTGCCCCGATCAGGGTGTATATGATTGGAAATTTACTTAAGGAACCTCGAATATGATCTTCTAATTTATCAAAATAAGATATAACTTTCTTAAACATATTTTAATTATATCACCCTTTAGGATCGAAGATTGAAGGTCTCAACCTATCCCCTGCTATTATTTTTGAGATTCTTCTTGCAGCGTATATTGAAGGAATGATTCCGATACCATTACATCCGAGATTATATATGAGTGTTGGATTTTTTGGTTCTTCTCCAATCAATCTCAATCTATTTGGTGTATATCCCATAAGTCCGTGCCATGTAAAATCATAATCTATTTTATGATTTGGATCAGCATCATATTCTGCTTTAATAAACTGATCAATCTGGGCTGGTATATTATCCGGATAATCATAATCACTTAAATATTCTGCCCTGTCACCTATTCCTATTTCTGGACCGCCCATACACACAAGATTATGTTTTGTGTCACCATACTCATGTGGTCTTCTGGTAAGGTAGTAGTACGCAGTATTATACGCTGCGGGATCATAATCCTCTTTTAGATATGCAATTGCTGTTGGTGTCTTATTCATCTTTTCTAGATATCCTGACATATAACCAACAACACCTTCTACGGAATGGTGTAGGTTTTTATCAATTGCCAATCCCCCATCATTAAAAATTTCAAAATTTTCAAAACCATTTGTACATAAAACTATCTTGCTTGCATCAATTGTATGTTTCCCCGCATCAATTAAAGCATTATTTTTCCTCAACACCACCTTATTCATTCTAGTATTTTCATACAGATTAAATCTATCTGGATACTTTTTAAGTAGATATGCAACAACCTCTTGGCAGAACAAGGCTGAGTTCATACATGCAGCACGATCTGTATATAGAGCGTGGAAACCCTTGTCTTCTGTCTCCATCTTTTTTAGAATTTCTGACTGAGGAACAAATTTATACAATTTCTCAAACACCTTAGGGATTGAATCCTTGAATGGCGCTGTATCACTAATCAAAAACTCACCATCTGTAATTCCAGATCTAATCTCAATTTCCATATCCTGTAATGCTAGGATGACCTGGTAAAGTGTTGAGAGACCGATGTTACCGTTAACCTCAGAGAAGATTATATTAAGCTTTGCATCCTCAAATATCTCATCAATCAATCCCCATGATGAATACAGCCCTTGAATAGCGTCTTTTGTTTTCTCAAATCCAAATTCTTTTTCTAGTTCTGATAGTGGTCGCTCAAAACGTGCCACTACTTGTCCAGCGTTATGCCCTGTTGCACCATGTGCCATTTTCCCTTGATCCAGAACGACTACTCTTTGATTTGTGTACTTGAGAACAAAGAAAGCCGTGGATATACCGGCTATACCAGCACCAATGATAGCTATATCAGTATCTATATCCTTAGAAAGGCTGACTACCCTTCTCGAGTGATCTAGTTGATGTATCCATGGTGATTTGTTTATCTTCATAGGTAAAAAGCGTTACTAGTAAATAATAACATCAATATCTAAAACATTAAAATGTCGGAGCGCCGGGATTCGAACCCGGAGTCGCCTGTTCCCAAAACAGGAATGTTAGCCGTTACACCACGCTCCGATATGTTGACTATACTAGCATAGGGTTAATAAAAACCAAAGAAATATGCTTGTCTAATACAGTTGTCCGCAACTAATAAGTCAATGGTTGTATTTTATTATCATACAGACTTATATCAATAATCTGAATAATCAACGCTTTTCAACACTATTGTGGAATACCTAAAGAGACAAAAGACACGAATATAAGCCATATTTTCATTGTCTTATACCCATTGTCCCCAATGTTATCCACAGTTTTACACAGAATACTTCCCTATTTGTGCGGGTAAGGAGAATCGAACTCCTACCTCATCCTTGGCAAGGACGTGTCCTACCACTAAACGATACCCGCAATATTTCGATATTATATACTAAATTATCTTTTTACCAAACTCTAACCACTCTCTGTGCACCCGGTAGGACTCGAACCTACAACGTTTGATCCGAAGTCAAAAATGATATCCATTTCACCACGGGTGCATATTTAAACTGGGTCACCTTCATAATACTTGATTAATAGCTTTTGCCAAGCTATTACCTTTCTTAATGTGTTAATATCCGGAACCTCTATTCTACGGTAACTATCGTAATTTCTCAGCTTTATCCTGGAAAAATCAATATTTAAATACCTTTCAACCCATTTTGACATTATTTTTATAGCTACACTATCCATACTAGAGAACTGCAAAGTATTCCCTGTTTTGTTACCTGAGGACCAATACAGTGATAGACCCAGAACAAAGAAAGGATCATTAATTAAGATTGAAAATTCCCTTTCTGCCGTCTCATACACCCTCTTTTCCCGTATTATCCTAGCTGAACGTATATTTATAGATGAATTCATTCTTCCCCTACTAACCCTAGGTTGTATTCTTTCCTTCATTGAATTTAGTTGTATGTCAGTAAGTGTTATATCACGTAACCAATTAGAAAGAGTGCTCTTTGGTATATTCATTTCTCTGTAGATTTCTGATAATGAGTAACCAGAAAGCCTCATTTCCCTCGCTTTTTTGACAAATTGTATACCATATCTCATATTGTATGATAGTATATCACATATACATATTGCTGAAAAACGACTATAGGTGCTAGTATTAAGTTGATGAAAAATAAAGCTATACCTCAAGAGATAGTAGATATTGTTGAGAAACTCGAAAAAGCAGGTTTCGAAGCTTTTCTTGTTGGTGGTTGTACTAGGGATATACTTCTAGGGAAGGAACCTAAGGATTGGGATATTACGACAAATGCCACACCTGAGCAGATAATTCCATTGTTCACTAAGACTTTCTATGAAAATGATTACGGAACTGTTGGTGTTGTTAACGAACAAACATTGGATGAGAGATTGAAGGTTGTAGAAGTCACTCCATATCGTCTTGAAAGCTCATATAGTGATCATAGACACCCTGATGAGGTTAGATTCAGTAAAAGTATCAATGACGATCTTAAACGTCGGGATTTCACGATTAACGCGATTGCAGTGAGTCTATCAAAAGGTGCAATTAAAGATATAGTCGACCTGTTCGATGGTTTAAAGGACATAAAGGACAAGACTCTCAGGGCAGTTGGTAATCCTAGCGATAGATTTGAGGAGGATGCTCTTAGAATGGTTAGGGCTGTAAGGCTAGCAACGGAACTAGGTTTCATGATTAACATCGATACAGAAAAGGCTATGATTAGCCATTCTAAGCTTCTTAGTAAGATATCTGTAGAGAGAATTCGTGATGAATTTAACAGAATTATTATGTCTAATAACCCAAAGCAGGGTATTGAACTACTCGACAAATACGGCTTTCTTGAATTCATAGTACCTGAACTACTAAAGGCAAAGAACGTAAAGCAACCACAGGCACATGCCTATGACGTATGGGAGCACCTACTACGCACACTACAACATGCTGCTGACAAGGAGTGGCCGCTAGAAATACGTCTTTCAGCCCTCCTACACGATATATCTAAGCCTGAGACAAAGAGAATTTCACATGAAACAGGGAATATAACGTTCTACGGACATGAGGTAGTCGGTTCACGTGTAACAAAGAAGATACTTGAGAGACTTAAGTACCCATCAAAAACAGTAGAGAAAGTGTCTAAAATGGTTAGATGGCATATGTTCTTCTCCGATACAGAGACTATTACACTATCTGCAGTTAGGAGAATGATAAATAACGTTGGAAGAGAGAATATTTGGGATCTTATGAATATCCGCATATGTGATCGCATAGGAACAGGAAGACCTAAGGAGAATCCGTACAGACTGAGAAAATACAAGGCAATGATAGAAGAAGCACTGGTGGATCCTGTCTCTGTTGCTATGCTCAAGATAGATGGGAAGAGGATAATGGAAGTTACACATGTAACACCAGGACCTAAAATAGGGTACACTCTCAGCGCTCTCCTAGAAGAAGTGCTAGATAATCCCAAACTCAATACTTCAGAATATCTTGAGAATAGGGCAGTTGAGCTCATTAGTTTACCTGAAAAAGAACTGGAATCTCTAGGTAAAAAGGGTATTGAAAGGAAAAAGGAGACAGAAAATGAGAATCTTGATGAGATCCGTAAGAAATACCACGTTTCATAAGTAACATTTTCATATGAAACAGAATAAAAATGGCTATGTATAGCCGTTTTAAATCTATACAAACAAAAACAGCCGCTTCTGTTCGATGCTTCCGAGGTTAGAATTGGAAGTATTGAACAAAATTGCGACTGTTGGAAACGAGAGCGAACTCGAAAATAATAAGGGGATCTATAGAATCCACAGATTCTGATCCTAGCGAGATTGACCACTGGCTCACCCAAAGGGAACTTATCGCGCACTCCAAAAAAAAATTAACGTTGAGAAGTCGCTTAAATTCGGCTAAGGCTGAAAGAGGGTTTGTCTCTCCTTCGATTCGAGCTCAAAAAAAGAGCTGCTACCCCTGAACACATTTTGTAAAGAACAACTGTCTTGATCATCCTCGGTTGAGACCAGGACTGATCTGGGATTATTATAGCAAGCATAAAGGACATGTAAAGGACATACAAAACAAAATATGTGGATAACTTTGTCCTTTATAAAAGACAATTGTTTTTATTTCAAAATCAACTCTATAGGACAATGATCAGAACCCAAAACTGTGTTTAGAATATTGGCTTTTTTAACCTTTTCTAAAATTCCCGGACTAATAAAAAAATAATCTATTCTCCATCCAACATTTCTTTCTCTTGCATAAGTTTTCATATCCCAGTATGTATATGCACCTATTTTATTTGGATTTTGTTGTCTAAAAATATCTATGTATCCAGACTGAATAACTTCATCTATCCACTCACGTTCTTGTGGAAGGAAACCTGTATTCTCTTCATTTTCTTTTGGTCGTGCAAGATCAATTTCAGTATGTGCAGTATTTACATCTCCGCAGAATATAACTTCATATCCTGCTTTTCTTTGTTTATTAATGTATTTAAGAAACTCATCATAGAATCTCATTTTAAAGTCTAGTCTGTCTTGACCACCACCTCCGTTAGGGAAGTATGTTGTAATCAGAACAAACTTCTTACCAATTAGTTCCTTATTGTCGTAATATAGCGCTATAAATCTACCTTCTTGATCAACTTCATGAATACCAAAGCCATAATCAACACTGTCAGGCTTATGCTTTGTATATATAGCTACACCACTATATCCCTTGCGTAGCTTTGAATGGTCGAAATATGAATGGTATTCAGCTGGATTCCTAACTCCTTCTTCTAGTTGCTCTGGATGTGCTTTTGTCTCTTGTATACAGAAGAAGTCCGGAGATTGCTGTAAAAACCAATCAAATCCACCTTTTTTTACGTTTGCTCGTATACCATTTACATTCCAACAGATTATTTTCATAACAGTATGATAACAGAAAGGGGATTAACTACTCATTGACTTATATCATATTCGATGTCAGTATTGAGTAGCAATGTTAAAACATTCAAATACAACCTATATGAATAGAGATTCCGCACAGAAGGTGGGGATTTTTCTCATATCATACTCGCCAATTGGCCAAGGTTGTATTTTTTCTTAAGTAAACTAACTTAATTAAGCAAAGACAGTCTCGGCTAGGTGGCCGAGATTTTCTTTATCACCTAGAATCGTCCCGGATTTCATCCAGGGAATGTACGATTTGCTCTTTAATCAAAACAAAATGGAGGTTTGTGTATGAGAAACGATGTTGAGGGTAATATAGTTAAATATTATCTCTATAAGCTGTTTGCAAATTCAAGTATGAGGGGACCGATTTTGGTCATGTTTATGACAACAACGTGCAAGATGCCACTTTCAGAAGTCTACTTCTGTGAAGCATGTTGCGTAATCATACTCGCAGCACTACAAATACCAATGGGTATACTCGCTGATAGATGGGGGAGGGTTAAGACCATAAGGATTGGATGTTTGTTCATCGTCCTAGAGTTACTTGGTTTCGCTACCTCAAGAGAGCATATCCAACTCTGGATCTCAAATGCATTGTGGGCAATCGGCCTATCAATGCTTGACGGTGCAGAAACAGCAATGATCTACGATAGCTTGAAGCAGGGAAGTGCAGGCGGTATTGAGCTTACGAACAAATCCAGAAGACTTGAGGGGAGAGCAGCATCGATGTCACCAATCATAACTGCAGTACTATGTCTACTCTCTGTACCGCTTATTGCAATCGATATCAGAATACCACTGATAATAGATACGGTCCTAATTATGGTCTCTTTTGTGATCTCGTTCACATTTGTAGAACCGACGATACACAACAATGATTCACATAGGGTCTCATCATGGAGAGAAGTTTATCAGAATACCAAAGTGGTAATCCTTCGAGGAGATATCTTATGGATAATCATATTCGCGACACTAATAGCAGTAACAGCAAAACTCTGGTTCTTCACCTACAATCCGTACTTTGAAATGGTGGGGTTGGATTTAAAGTACTTTGGTCTTGTATTTGCTGCGATTAACGTTGTATTCGCGATCTCAAGTTTCTTCGCCGATCGGATTGCCCACAAACTGGATAGCGGTATTGGGGTAATCACCTCAATTAGTATCCTTACCGTGCCAGTAATCATTATGGGTACAGTAGTGTCAAAATGGTCTATTTCTCTTGTACTTGGTCAGAACATAGTACGAGGATATATTGGACCATTTGTGAATGAAATGCTTAATCGAAGAATAGACTCTGTAAATAGAGCCACTATACATTCAGCCAAATCCGCAGTACATAAAGCAGTTGAGGTGCTCTGTATGGGTGGATTTGGTTTACTAATATCAGGATCGAGCCTTGGCACAGCATTAACTTGCCTAGGTGTAACCTCTTCCTTGTTTGGAATTGCTCTCATGTTCTATTATTCGAAACTCTTTCGAAAGTAGACGACACGGAGCATGCAAGCCGCATGATTTTTCATGCGGTTTTTCTTTTTTTTACTCACTCTTCCTATGAAACTTCTTATGTATCTTCTTCAATTCAGTATCAGTTACATGAGTATATATCTGAGTCGTATTTATATTCGCATGACCTAATAGCATCTGAACTGAACGTAGATCAGCACCATTTCTCAATAGATCAGTGGCAAATGAATGTCTAATAACATGAGGAGTTACTTTCTTAGATATTCCAGAGTTTATAGCATATTGTTTAATTATTCTCTCCACAGAACGTGATGTAATCCTCATTGAATCCTTATCCTTTGATAGTTTTTCTCCTTCTTTTATATGTATGAATAGGGCATCATCCATATCATCCCTCTTGTCTAGCCATTTTTGCACTGCATTCCTAGCATCATCGGAGATAAACACTACACGGACCTTTTCTCCCTTACCACGTACTGACATTTCATCCATCTTAAGATTTATCTCTCTCGGAAGTGCACAAAGTTCAGAAACACGAAGCCCAGTAGAGAAGAGGAGTTCTAACATCGCTTTATCTCTTAATCCTTTTAGAGTATTTGTATCTGGTGCTTTCAACAATCTATCTAATTCTTCAATAGTTATTAGATCCAGTGATCTTTCCGGTACTTTTGCTAGCTCTATACGATCTGGTGATAGGGAAGTGATGTTTTGTCTAGCTAAATACTTAAGAAATGCACGTATAGCGATTAAATAGTAGTTTTGAGTACGCTTTTTTAAAGTAGTATTTGCTTTTCCTTTTTCTCCTCTAGTTTCCTGGCGGTTAAGCCATATGCGAAAGTCTCGTACAACACCATCGGTGATATCTTTTGGATCTTTTAGCTTGGTGTAGTCGATAAAACGAGTGAGATATTGGTCATAATTCCTTACCGTATTTAAACTACGACCTTTTTCTATCTCAACATACTGTAGAAATTCAGTCTTTAAGCTTGAAAGATTGTGCGACATGGTAAAAGTATATCAGTATATAAGTTATCCACAAAACTGTTTGCGTGGCCACCAACAGAGGAGTATCATTTCTCATGACGGCATAAAGTGTATGAAGACCAATTCACCTGACGTGCGCTACACGCGCGCTCTCGGTTTGGTTCGCGGTGCGGATAGCACCGGTTGTTTCGGGTACGCTGTTCAGGCAACCAATTCCGGCATCTTCGCCGGGTAAAAGGAGAAGCAGTTCCTTCATCGCACTGGGGGCCTCAGAACGAGGCCCCCTTTTTAATACTCCTTGCTTTTACACCCCATTCGTGCTACTATACTTCAATCATGTTAACAACACGACAGAAATCAAATATCATAAAAAATGTAGCAATACATGACAAGGACACTGGTTCTCCAGAAGTTCAAATTTCTATATTAACAAAGAGGATTGATGAATTAGCTTCACATTTGAAGAAGCACAAGAAAGACAATCACTCAAGACGTGGTCTTCTAGCTATGGTAGCTGACAGACAGTCTCATATGAACTATTTGAAGAAGAAACATCCTAAGCGTCATGCAAGTATTGCAAAGAAGCTAGACATAAAGGCTAAATAGTCTTTTGGTGATATAATCTCTGTAGGGTTTTAATATGTATTAGTTTATTTTAATAATTTAGTTAGTAATTTTTTATATGTCAGTAATCAAACATAAGGAACAACGTGTAGGTGTATTTATCGATACACAAAATATTTATCATAGCGCAAAAAATCTATATCACTCCAAAGTTAATTTTGGTCAGATAGTTAAGGATGCTGTAGGGGAGAGATCTCTCATACGTGCAGTCGCATACGTAATAACAACAGAAGCTGGAGATGAGAAAGCATTCTTTGAAGCCCTAACGAAGATGGGTATAGAGACAAAGACCAAAGACCTACAGATATTTGGTAGTGGTGCAAAGAAAGCAGATTGGGATGTTGGTATGGCAATTGATGCTGTAAAACTAGCACCAAAGCTTGATGCAGTAATACTTTTAACCGGTGACGGTGACTTCGCTCCACTAGTTGAATATTTACAGGTAAATGAAGGTTGTCAGGTTGAAGTGGTGTCTTTTGGTAAATCTACCTCTTCAAAACTAAGAGAAGTTGTAGATGATTTCTTTGATCTAGATGAGAATGCAAAGAAATATCTAATCGGTCATCGTAATGGAAATATGAGACCTAATTTTAATAAGAGGAGAGGACCTAAAGATGCAACACTTGGTACGGTTGCAGATGATATAGCTGATTTATCAGGACAGGAATAGTTCATTGAATAATCAAATATTTGTTCGTGCTATAATTAACACCGATGAATGAGGATCAAAACAAATCTCAGGCCCTTCAGTCTGAAATAAAGTCGATTATAGGTAACTCAATACCTACAAATGATGATCATCCCCTACATATGTTGGATAATCAGACTGATCCAAGCACTAAACCTAAAAAACCTGATATTGGTCAGAAGCCAATTAGAACTTATGAGAGTGATCTTGCTGAAGCACTTTCTAAGCAGAAGTCATCCGTGGCAAGTATTGCCATAGCTGAAAGTAGGAAAAGGGAGGATGAAGAGAAAGTTGCATTACCTAGTCAATCTAGTAAGAAATTCTCACTAATTCTAACAAGTCTAATTTTAATTGTTTTAGGACTTGGTGGTGGATACTATTTGTACCTACAAAGCCCATTAGCAACAGTTGTAGTTGATAAGCCAATAGAACAAATACCTAGTTTAATAAAAGCTGATACTCAAAAAGTAGTTAGAGTATCTCCAAACAATAAGATAACATTTAAAAAAGAGATCTCTAATCAGTTTAATAATCAGGAGATAAAAGCAGGGAATATAACGGAAGTAGTATTTGTCCAAACCATAGGTTCTACTACCTCGAAGATTTCTGGCACACAATTCATTGACTCGCTTGAATTCAATATAACTGACACACTCAAGAGAACTCTGGGTCAGAGCATAATGACGGGAGTATTCTCAACTAATGGAATGGAATCATCAACCAATGAGCCTTTTATAATTCTTAAAACAGATTTTTTCCAAAATGCCTTTGCAGGAATGCTTAAATGGGAAGCTGAAATGCCAGAAGAACTTGCAGATGTGCTGAATTTCAGAGATAAAGCTAGAGAGGGAGGTCAAATGGCAAGTACCACTGCATCTACTACAAATATTGTTAATCTATACAACCTAAGGGGTAGCTTTAAGGATAAGGTTATAAATAATCGTGATGTTAGAGAGTTTGTGTCACAGAACGGTAATATGCTATTCCTCTACACCTTCCTAGACAAAGATACTATATTAATCACAACATCAGAATCAGTAATACCAGCACTGATTGAACGCATTGAAAAACAAACATATGTACGTTAAAATACTGTACATATGAATAATAAAGATTTACAGCATTTCAAGGAAAAACTGATAAAGGAAAAGGCTCTATTGGAGGAGGAGCTTAATAGTATCGGCAAGGCTGATCCTGAACACCCAAATGACTGGAACGCTACCGCTGATGATATGGATACGGATAGCGCTGATGAAAACGAAACAGCGGATAAATTTGAGGAACTAGAAGAAAATAAGGTTATCCTAAATAAACTTGAACCACAATTCATTGAAGTTAAAGATGCTCTAGAGAGAATTGAAAACGGTAAATATGGTAAATGTGAAGAATGTGGAAAAGCAATAGAAAAGGAGAGACTTGATGCTAATCCATCTGCTCGAACATGTAAGTTACATATGCAATCCTAGAAAGGATTCTTTGCTCCTCTGATCTCGAAGTGTACGTGAGGTCCTGTAGTCTTACCAGTCATACCTACTTTAGCAATCATTTCACCTTGCTCAACCTTGTCTCCTACACTCACAAAGTTCTTTTGTGTATGTGCGTAAAGTGTCTGTGAACCGTTATCGTGTGCAATAATCACATAGTTACCATAGCCTCCGTTCCATCCACCGTTTGATATACTAGATATAACTTTTCCGGCAGCAGCTGCACGTATGATAGTACCTACTGGTGCGGCAAAGTCTATAGCATTATATCCATGTAATCCTTGAGATTTATATGCTCCATCTAAAGGTCTAACATAGTATCCTGGATAAAATGGTCCATTTGTATCATGTGCCTTGTTTGTAGTAACGACCTTCTTTGTTTGAGCAATCTTTGGTACATCAGAGTATGTAGGTTCAGCATCTGGTATTACGATAGTATCACCTGGCTTAAGTACTGATGAGATGGTTAGATCATTGTACTGTAAAACTTCATCTAGATTAGTTTTATACCTCAAAACAATACCTTTAATGGTGTCACCTTTCTTTATAGTGTATCTAATACCAGAAATAGGGAGAATGACTAGCATTTGACCCTCTTTTAGAGTGGTATTTTTACCTAATTCATTAGCCCAAACTATCGTATTGACCGATACATCAAACATCTGTGCCACTTTTGATATGGTATCTCCCTGTCTAACGGTATATAAGCTAATTTCATTTGAAACCCTATTCTCAACTTCTAGTGCAGTCCCTTGTGGTCCTATCTCAGCTGAAAGGGCATTACCGTAGGCTAAAATAGTTTGATCTGTGTTTTTATATGGATTTGGATCAGAGTTAACAGCAGCCTCTAAAAGGATCATATTTTGTGAATTTAGGCTGTTATTTGAGTCCACCGTCTTAGCAGAAACCTTATCGCTACTCATATCTGAAATAAAAGAAAAAAGACCAGCATTAGCTGTCTTAGGAACGAACTGGTATGAGGTAATTAATGTAATAACTAGAAAGATCGATATAGAGGTCTTATCGATAGACTTCGTATTTAAAGTACCTATTTTTTTGTAGCCTAAATTAGATTTAAATTGCATAACATAAATAGGCGTTCGGCAAGGCTTTCATTCGTCATAAATGACGTTTCTTTCGTATCAGTATTTTCTGTAAATGGCTCTGTAGAGCCACTTTTGCACCTCTATTCTTAAGGTACCTATAAAGCCTACGCTAGGCAAATTTTAAAGTCAACAGGGGGTGTGAATATGTGTTATGATGGTATTAATGTCAAAAAATGAACTAAATTTAAGGCAACAGGAAGCGGCAGAGTACCTAAAAGGTCCTCTGTTAATTATAGCTGGAGCTGGAGCAGGTAAAACAAAGACAATTACACACAGAATACTTAATCTAATCAAGTCTGGAGTGAAGCCTTCAGAGATTCTTGCTATCACTTTCACAAACAAAGCGGCAAAAGAGATGAGGGAGAGAGTATTCCATCTAATTGAGACGGATAGGACGCTTAATATACCAATTTCATTCAACGAAAGACCTTTTGTAAGCACCTTCCATGCATTGGGTGTTCATATAATTAAGGAGAATCATATGGTATTGAATCTCCCAAGACACTTTACGATATACGATAGAGGGGACTCCAAAAGAGCAGTTAAGGAGGCTTTGGAGGAAATGGGTGTTGATACCAAACAATATGAACCAGGGGCTATACTAAATACCATATCTAGGGAGAAGGGGGATGGTGTCAGTCTATCAAACTACAAATCACATCAAAAAGACTTTTTTCATAAATTAGTAGCACAAGCTTGGGAAAAGTATGAGAACATACTGGCCAAGGAGAAGTCACTAGATTTTGATGACTTGTTACTAAAAACAGCTTTAATATTAAAAACATATCCTGAAATTAAGAAGAGGTATGCAAATACTTGGAAATATATTCATATAGATGAGTATCAGGATACAAACCAAGTACAAAATGAGATTGCTTCACTTTTAGCTGAGGGAAACAATAATATATGTGTTGTGGGTGATATAGACCAATGTCTTACTGGTGATACAAAAATATTAACACCAGACGGTACAAAGAATATGGCTAGTATTAGAGAAGGTGATAAAATTATCGCCCTAGCTGGGCATAGTGGTATCTGTGAAGCAAGTGTAGCTGAAGTTATATCTAAGGATTACAGTGGCGAGATACTTGAAATCAGAACGGATTCGTCAAAAATCTTACTTACACCAAACCATATCGTATTCAGCAGGATGGATTTGGAAAAAGATATGTATTATGTATATTTAATGCATAAAACTAATATCGGATTTCGCATTGGCATGGCGAAGAGCATTAGGAGTGGAGCATCGGGAAAGAATGCGATTGGATTACAAGTTAGATGTAATCAGGAAAATGCCGATAGAATGTGGGTCTTGAAGATATGTAGAAGTAAATCTGACGCTTTTTATTGGGAAAATATTATGTCTATCAAATATAGCATTCCAAAAATCGTCTTTAAGACAAGTGGCAGAAAAATGGCATTGACTCAAGAGCAGATTGATGGAATTTTTAAGTATATAGATACAGAAAAAAATGCTGATAATCTTTTTAAAGATACTGGTTTACAATTTAATTATCCACATTATGTTCCGCAAGGCACAACCAAATCTAATTCTTTGAGAAATAGAATTAATATAAATTTGAAAATGTTTGATGATAAAAGAAAGAGTTTAGTGCATCCTTGGGGGATAAGTAGAATATCAATCAACACTACTAATCTTGATTTAAAAAACAAACTTATTAGTCATGGTTTTAAACCTCGAAAGGGTAAGCGTGGTGATTGGAGACTAGAAATTACGAAATTAGATTATGGGGAGGCCGAGGAAATTGCAAAAAAAATTCAATCAATATCTAAAAAATTAATTCTTACCAGGAGTATATCAATTGGTAATAATAAGATGTTTTTTCAACCTGCCTCAAATATCCTACCCGGGATGATAGTTGGTCAAGTGAAAGAGGGTGTCGTTACAATCCAAAGAGTCACTGATGTTAAAAGAAAATATTATAGTGGTAAGGTTTATGATTTAAATATTGATAAAGTCCATAATTATGTCGCAAATTCTATCCCCGTACATAACTGTATATACAGCTGGAGAGGGGCTGATATCAAAAACCTATTAGACTTTGAAAAGACATATCCTAATGTGAAAATTGTTACCCTAGAAGAAAATTACAGATCGACTCAAACTATCCTTGCCGCTGCAAACAATGTCATCAAGAAGAACGTTATGCGCCCAGAAAAGAACCTATTTACCAAAAATAGTGAGGGGGAGAAGATAGAACTATTAATAGCATATACGGAACAAGAAGAGGCGAGAATGATTGCAGAGGAAACTCGAAAATTGATTGGGGATGGTGTTGATCCTAGAGAAATAGCTGTACTATATCGCGCAAACTTCCAATCCCGAGTGATTGAAGAAGCATTTTTGAATAAGAATATTCCATATCAAGTCTTGGGAGTTAAGTTCTTTGAGAGAAAGGAAGTGAAAGATGTACTTTCTTTTATAAAGGCTTCAATGAACAGGGATAGCACAAACGATCTAGTAAGGGTAGTGAATGTTCCACCTAGAGGCATAGGGAAGACAACTATAATGAAGGTTGTAGTAGGTCAGGAAAATACATTGGGTCCTGCTTTGAGAAATAAAGTTGGTCAATTTTTGGATCTATTAGAAAGAATAAAAAATGTTGCACTAAAAGATAGTCCATCAACTCTAATTAAATATATAATCAGAGAGAGTGGAATGGAATCAGTGTATAAAAATGGTAGTGCAGAAGAACAAGAGAAACTTGAGAACCTTAGAGAACTTGTAACAGTTGCATCACAATATGATGATCTACCGCCTGGTGAAGCAATAGAGAAACTACTAGAAAATGCAGCTCTGGCAACAGATCAGGATGAACTTGAAAAGAATCATAATGCTGTTAAGCTTATGACTGTTCATGCTTCAAAAGGATTAGAATTTGATTATGTATTCATTGCTGGTATGGAAGAAGATCTTTTTCCTCACCAGAGAATGAATGAGAAGGAGATTAGTCAGTCCGAATCAGAAGAAGAAAGGAGATTATTTTATGTAGCCATTACTAGGGCGAGAAAGAAGGTCTTTCTAAGTTACGCTCAATTAAGAACAATATATGGTGCTCAAAAGGTAAATTCACCATCTAATTTCATATCGGATATAGGTGATGAGCATATAACGTCAACAGGTGATGTAGAACCTCCGAGGGGAATCAAGGCTATCTTTATAGATTTTTAATATGGATAATAACAACAATTTTACAGCAAAAAAATCACTGGGGCAGAATTTTCTTCATGCACCAAATGTAATATCTGCAATGGTACATGAGGGTGAGGTTACTAATACCTCATTAATACTAGAAATAGGGCCTGGTAAGGGGGCTTTAACTTCAAAACTACTTGAAACAGGAGCTAGGGTAATAGCTGTTGAGAAAGATGATCGAGCTATACCATTTCTGCAGGATAAGTTTAGGGCTGAAATAGAGAGTGGAAAGCTCGAAATAATACATGGCGATGTATTAAATTTTGATGAGAGTAAGATGGGGAAATATACACTAATTGCCAATATTCCATACTACATAACAGGTGAATTTCTTAGAAAGTTCCTTGAGTCATCGAATCCTCCTCTTAAAATTGTTGTTATGCTCCAGAAAGAGGTTGCAAAACGTATTGTAGACACAAAGGAAAGCATATTATCTATATCAATAAAAGCATATGGTAATGCAAAATACATATGCACTGTACCAAGGAAATTCTTTAGACCAATGCCAAATATTGATTCTGCTGTGATTTCTATAGAAAACATATCTAAAAAGTTCTTTTCTGACACTAAAATAGACGAAAAAGTATTTTTTAACACACTAAAGGCTGGTTTTGCACACAAAAGGAAGGTTGTTATAAGAAATCTTGAGGAGAAGATTGAAAAACAGACACTAGAAAACATATGGATTAGGGAGAAATGGGATAGGGGACTGAGAGCTGAAGAAATATCACTGGAAATGTGGAAAAAAATCGTAGGAGATAGTTGTATATCTTGATATAATTTGTGCAGTATCTATGATACTACCCAAGTGAAGTATCTGAATAAAAATTTCTTGCTCATTTGTATTGCAATCCTTCTTGTTGGAGGTAGTTTTATCTATGCAGAATATCAAAACAAAGAAAAAGATAATGTGTATAACGCTAAAGACTTAACTGTTATCAACAATGATGAATCTGAACCTCAAGATGCCGATACAGATGGTGATGGTAGTAAAGACTGGGAGGAAATTCTGGTTGGTACAGATCCAAATGATGTGAAGAGTAAACCGTCTGATAAGAAATCAGTTATTACTGGTGATGTATCTAAAAATGTTGCCAAAAATAAACTCGATCCAATGGATATAGTCAGTAGGGAATTTTTCGCTAGATATATGGAGTTACGACAGTTGGGAAGTTCTAAAGACAAAGCTAGTCAATTAGAACTTGCACAAGCTACTGCTGGAAATATCGTACTATCAAAACCGGCAACATATACTGAAAAGGAAATTTCAATTAAGCAAGATCAGAGTATTGAAGCTGTTAGACAATATGGACTTGAAGTAGGGAATATATTTAAAAAGTATCTAGTAAAATCAAGAAATGAAGCTGTCATAGTGAGGGATTCGATTGAACAAGAAGACCCTGAAATACTGAAGGAATTGGATCCAGTTATCGCTAGTAATAAGAACATAATAAATTCTCTTGTTAAGTTAAGTGTACCAGCGTCACTAACAACAATACATCTAGACATACTTAACTCAATGAATGGGAGTCTCTTTGTCGCTCAATCATTTAAAGATTCAGGAGTTAGTCCCATAGAGGGGATACAAGCAATACAGTACTACACAGTTGTTCAGAAAAATCTTTTTGATGCAGTAAACGCCCTTAAGAGTTATTTTAAATATTTAGGAATCAATGAAAATATATTTTAATAAAACTAAATATAGTAAAAAGATATTTGGAATATTGATCTTCTCAATTCTTCTTTCAAGTTTCATATTTCCTCAAAGAACAAGTGCTCAAGTAGCAACCATAGACGCTGGTAATATAGCCCAATCAACAATAACAGCAGCAAACACAACTGCGTCTAATGTATCTACATATTCACTTTGGTTAAAGGAATACGTACTCGACGGACTAGGAACAATGATCGTTAAACAAATAGTACGTCAGATAACTAGTAGTGTGGTGGCATGGATAAACTCTGGTTTTGAAGGTAGTCCCTCTTTCCTACAAAACCCTGGGTCATTCTTTTTAGATGTTGCAGATCAAATAACAGGAGACTTCATAGCGAAAGCTGGTGGACCTCTGCAGGATCTCTGTTCTCCATTTAGTATTGATATACGTATTGCTCTAGCTTTTAAATATAGACCGAATGAACAGAAGAGGTATGCATGTACAATAACTACAATAATTAATAACTCTAAGGATGCAGTTGAAAATGCATCAATTAATGGTTTTACAGCAGGAGACTTCAAACAGGGAGGTTGGCCAGCATTCGTTTCACTTTCAACAGAACCTCAAAATAATATATATGGTGCATATCTGAGCGCTGAAAGTGATCTTTCATGGAGAGTAGCTAACGCAAGAGCAACACAAAAAGATGAGATAAGTAACGGAAGAGGGTTCCTTTCTTGGAGAGACCCGAAATGCAAGGCTCAAGTAAAACAATATAATACAAATCTAAAAAAGATGAATAGTTCTACATCCGCACCTTCTGATGGAACAGGTGAGGGAACCACCTTACCAGAAGGAACTACAGCTGCTAAACCTATGAGCTATGATAGTTGTCCAGTTAAGACCCCTGGATCAGTTATACAAGAATCACTACAAAACAACCTTAATGGACCATTACGAGAACTTGAAATCGCTGATGAGATCAATGAGGTGGTTAATGCACTATTTGCTCAACTAATCACTCAAGTTCTACAGAAGGGTCTAAGTGGTGTTAGTTCAAAAGATGAAAGTGGATCATCATACCTAGATAGAACAATTGCAGATACACAGGCAGAGGCAAATCCTCAAGTACAAAATATTAAGAGTGAGTTAACAAGGAACCTAGCTACATACAAGGCTAATACTACTGAATACAGACAATACAGAAATGAAGCATTAAATCTAATGCTGGATGTAAAGAATACATATGACGCTGCTAAGGCATGCTATAACACCAAGATAAATTCAAATCCTCCTCTCATCAAGCCTTACAACATTGGCGTAGCTCAATCAAGAATTACTGATATAGACAATATCCTAACTTCATCAATAGCACTGAAGACTGTTAATCTCCTAACTTTGGCACAGAATGCAGATGCTAGCCTAAAGACATTGCAAGAAATAGAGGATAAGGCTAATGCAGCACAGACACTAAATGATCTTAATACTCCAAGTCAGCTATATAGCCAACTACTTTCAAGTAGATCTCTAATAACAGCAGTAGATATACAGAAGGCAAAGGCTGATTTGGAAGCTGTAAAAATTGAAAGTGCAGGGTTAAAGAATGATGCAAATAGAAAAGTGCAGGAGTGTCAATCATTAAATTAAAATGAAGAAATATACATCAAAAATAATCATAACCATATTCTTCATACTTTCACTAAGTACCGTATTTTTGCCAAACATAGTTAGAGCGGAAACCACTGTTGGTTCGCTTTTGTGTATATTTAAGCCAGAGATATGTGCTGCGGGTTCTTTTATAGCTAGTAATTTTATAATGGGAATAATCGCTGATATTGGTAATGCAATATTGCAAATATCTGCATGGTTTTTAGGTATCGCAGGTGTTATCCTAAACGTATCGATTATCTTAACAATGAATATAAAAGCTGTGTATGAAGCGACACCAGCCATAAAAGATGTGTGGATAATAATCAGAAATCTATCTAGTATATTCATAATCTTTGTTCTTCTCTATACATCTATAATGACAATACTTGATATGGCCAAGATAAGTATCAAGGATCTGATAGGAAAGATCATACTTGCTGGTTTACTTATAAACTTTAGTCTCTTTTTCACAAAGGCTGCTATCGATGCATCTAATCTTGTATCACTACAGTTATATAGAGCAATAGTACCCAACTCTTCTCAAACAAAAACACTGTTGGCTAGTGGTGATCTAGGAGGAGTTATTAAAAGTTCTTTTAACGCTGGTGGAATAGCGGACGTCTTCATGTCTAATCTTAAAATTACAAAGATATATGACAAGAAGGCAAACAAGGCTATGCTAACTGATTCAAATGGAGGGAAATATTTTAAAATCGTCGTTGCGACTATAGCTGGTTCTGCTCTTATGATTACTGCTGCGATTAGTTTTATTGCGGTATCAGTTATGTTTATTGTTAGATTAGTTATTCTTCTATTACTCTTGGGATTCTCACCGCTATACGCAGCGGGTATGATTTTTCCTGAGGTCAAAAAAAGTGTTTCTGATAAATGGATGCAATGGTTAGAAAAGGAACTAGTATTTATGCCAGCTTATCTATTATTTATGTATATATCATTGCGTTTTATAAGTACAATTAATCCATCCGGTACAAGTGAAAGCTTTTTTGCGGCACTTGAATACTCAAATAGTGATGCGACCTCAAGTAGTGGTATATTTCTTTCTAGTATAGGCATTATTATGCAATATACTATTGCCTTGATAATGATAAATATTCCAATTATTGCTGCAGTATCAACTGGTGGTGTAAGTGCAAAATGGGGAGAAAGTGTAAAAAAATGGACTGGAGGATTTATAGCAAAACATACTCTGGGTAGGGCAGCATCAAATCTTGATAAAAAACTAGGAGATACTAGATTTGGTAATCTCCAACCAATCAGAGATTTGAGAGCACTAACAACACAAACAATGGCTTCTTCAAAGTTTGGTGGATACTCATCTTGGAAAGATAATGAGAAAGAATCAAAAGAAAAGAAGAAGAAGGGTCGGGAGATTAATACCGTTATTGCACTCGATAAAGCGATTAAGAATAAGGATCACTCAGCAATTAAAAAGACTCTTGATTCCATGTCTAGTAGTGAAATCGCTAGTTTGGATGCAAAAAAATATCTTACAAATGAATATGTTGTTCCACATCTTGGAAGTTCAGTATATTCTAGTGTAGACAAGGGGGATAAATCAGAGAAGGACAAGGTTGCGATACTCGAGGCACGCCATAAGCGTTTGTCTGAGGTTATAACAAGTGGTGATAGTATTGGGGTTAGAAATATACTAAAAAACATGAAGGGTGAGGATCTGCAAAAGTATATTGAGAGTCTACCTGGTACTGCGCCTATTAATGACTTGTTAATTGAACATATAAAGCCTAGTCATCTAAAAGACATGGAAAACCTGGAGGATAATATTAGAAAAGATATTGGCGATAGGATTACTAATTGGAGTACTACCCATGCAGGAATCAATCATCCAGCCGAAGATCATATATCAAAGAATGCTAAATTATGGGGACAATAAAATATGAATGAACTAAAGAAACAATTGAATACAATAGCTAAATCAGATGAAACCTACGCAAAGGTTGTTAAGATTGGAGAAAAGTATAACTTAATGATTGATCTACAGGGTGAACTTTCTGCAGAAATAAAAAATGTGATAATGGGTTCTAAACACTCAAAAGATTTTGTAAAAAGTATTATGATATCTTTAGAAATTGATAACGACCTTGCAAGGCAAATTGCAAATGATGTAAATGTGGAGATATTTTCACCAATTCAAGATAAGCTTCAGAGGATGCAGGTCGAGACAGAAGATGATATAGAGAAAATAGTAGCTAACGACGACCTTTCTAAAATCACACCCCATGTACCTGAAGAAGTCCCTCAGCAACCAGTAAAAACCTTTGATATTCCTAAACCTACACCTGCTTTTACAATAACTAGACCTGTAACAGTAGAGCAAGCGGGCCAGTTTACTCTTGAAAAGAAAAAAGCTGAGACCAATCAATACAGTACTTCAAATATAGAAAGAGAAAGGGTTCTAAAAGGTATTGAAGATCCTGAAGAAATTCGCCCTGATCATATATTAGAAAATCATATGCAAGCGAATACTGAAACTAGTCCACAAAAACAAGCCCCTGTACCTGTTGAATCTAAGCCTGTTGTAGAAAAGAAGTTCACATCAGATCCATATCGTGAACCGATATAATGGTATAATAAAATTATGAGATACCAAGTTCCACAGTTCATTGAAGTTGAAGACAAAATCTTCGGATCAATCACATTTAAACAGTTCATATACTTGGCTGGTGGGGGAGGTTTATCTTTCGCAATATTTAGATTTTTGCCATCTCTAATATATTCTTTTATACCAATAGTGTTAGTAATGGGATTCTCAGTTGCCTTGGCTTTCCTAAAGATAAACAATAAGCCATTCATTTTCATAGTAGAAGCAGCCTTTAAATACTATACATCTGCAAAACTCTTCATATGGAAGAAAATACCAAACAAGAAAGCAGATAATGCAATACAAGAAGCAAAAGAATATGCAGGGATTATGGTTCCAAAGATTTCGGACAGTAAGTTAAAGGATTTAACATGGAGTTTGGATATAAAGGAAAGTATGTATACAAATAAAAATCAAAAATAATATGGCTCAAACATCAAAAACAACTCAGGAATTCGTACCGATACAAGAAATACGCGATGGTATTGTAATACTTAAAGATGGATCAATGAGATCTATTATCCTTGCTTCATCTCTAAACTTTGCACTTAAGTCTTCTGATGAACAGAACGCTATCATCCTACAATTCCAGAACTTCCTAAACTCTCTAGACTTTTCTGTACAAATATTCGTTCAATCAAAAAGATTGGATATAAGGCCATATATAGCCCTGCTTGAGGAGAGATATAAGGAACAATTAACCGAGCTGATGAAGATTCAAACGAGGGAATATATTGAGTTTATAAGAACTTTTGTTGATAACAGCAATATCATGACCAAAGCATTCTTCTTGGTAATACCATATATGCCACCTATACTTACAGCGAGTAAAAACCCACTTAATTCATTAATTAATAAAAATGGTAATAATAAGATTCTTGAGAATGAGAAATTTGAAGAATATAGAAGTCAATTAGAGCAAAGAGTGGGGGTTGTAGAGCAAGGATTGGTACGCTGTGGAATACGTGTAGCTGAGCTAGGTACAGAAGAGGTGGTAGAATTATATTATAAAATATTCAACCCTGGAGAAACTGAGAAGCCAATACAAATTAATTAATAAATATGAGCATATTTTCAAAATTATTAGGTAAAAAAGAAGAGTCACCAGTTGTATCATTGATGCCACAGGAGATATATGAGGCTGGAGTACTTGAACTTAAAGATGTTATAGCGCCCTCAGCACTTAAGATTAGTCCTAAGGAGATAAATCTTGGCGAGAAAGTAGCTAGAACATTCTTTGTCATTTCATATCCTAGGTTCCTAGCAGAAAGCTGGTTTGCTCCAATCATTAACCTGGATAAGATTTTTAATATTTCAATATTCATACACCCAGTTGATACAGCTAAAATACTTCGTCATTTCCAAAAGAAGGTTGCTGAAGTACAGAGCCAGATATCTACTAGAGAGGACAAGGGTTTAGTACGAGATCCAATGCTTGATACCGCATATCAGGATCTTGAAGCTTTGCGTGATAACCTTATGCAAGCACAAGAGAAGATCTTTGATGTTGGAGTATATATAACCATATTTGGAGACAGTAGCGCTGATTTGGATAAGATTGAATCAGAAGTTAAGTCGATCTTGGAATCAAAACTTGTATATCTGAAGCCAGCCCTATTCCAGCAGGAGAGTGGCTATAAGAGTGTATTACCAATAGGTGATGATCAGTTAGCTGTACATTCAAAGCTAAACTCATCTCCACTATCTAGCTTGTTCCCATTCGTATCTTTTGACCTAACATCTGACAAAGGAATACTTTATGGTATAAACAGACATAACTCATCTCTAGTGCTTTTTGATAGATTCCTTCTTGAAAACTATAATTCAGTGACTTTTGCTAAAGCTGGTTCTGGTAAGTCATACTGTACAAAGCTGGAAATATTGAGGACACTTATGTTTGATACAGAAGTTATAGTTATAGACCCGGAAAAGGAATATGAGTACATGGCTGAGGCTACAGGAGGGAAGTACTTCAACATATCACTTAACTCTGAACACCATATAAATCCTTTTGATTTACCTATTCCAAGAGAAGATGAGTCTGCAGCTGATATATTGCGATCAAATATCATTAACCTAGTAGGACTATTCCGTATAATGCTTGGTGGCCTATCGCAAGAAGAAGATGCGATTATCGATAGAGCTATAAGTGAGACATATGCACTTAAAGACATAACTCCTGAATCAGACTTCAGAAATGTAGAACCACCGCTGCTATCAGACTTTGAGCTTGTACTAGCTGGTATGGAAGGAGCGGAATCACTCGTAGAAAGACTGACCAAATATACAAAGGGTACATGGTCTGGCTTTATAAATAGACCGTCTAATGTTGATATAAATAAGAAATTTGTAGTGTTTTCACTACGAGATATGGAGGATGAACTTAAACCTGTAGCAATGTATATTGTTACTCACTATATCTGGAATGCAATTAGAAAAGATTTAAAAAAGAGATTACTAGTTATCGATGAGGCATGGTGGATGATGAAGTCTGAGGATACAGCTTCATTCCTATTAGGACTTGCGAAAAGAGGACGTAAATATTTCCTTGGTTTGGCAACTATCACACAAGATGTGGACGATTTCCTTAAATCTCCATATGGTCTACCTATTATCACCAACTCATCAATTCAAATTCTATTAAAACAATCTCCATCTTCTATCGACAATATTCAAAGAACTTTTAATCTCACTGATGAAGAGAAATATCTTCTACTTGAATCTGATGTTGGAGAAGGAATATTCTTCGTAGGTCTTAAGCATGTCGCACTAAAGGTTGTCGCCTCATACACAGAAGATCAGATTATAACCACAAACCCAGCTCAGGTCTTAGCAATCAAGAAAGCGAAAGAGGATCTTGAAGTGAGCCAGCAGGGGAATTAAGGTGTAGAATATATACATGGCAAACAAACCGGTTATAGGGAAGAGGGAGAGGAAATTTGTATATGCATTTGCTATCTTTACCGATACTGTACAAGTAATTATAGATGCGACGATAGTAGCAGAACCACTAAATCATATAATTGATATAGTATTTGGTATGTTTTTGGTTGGTTACGGATTGAAGAGAGGAATACTAGATTGGAATAAGGCTATGGTATTGTTAGCTACTTTTTTTGGTGAGCAAATTCCATACGTTAATGCACTCCCATTTTGGACATATGATATACACAACCTTTACAAAGGAGTACCTAGTACAAAGGAAGAGCAGGGGGATGATAGCATTCCTGGTGTCAGACCACCGAGAATCAAGCCGGCTCCATTAAATTCAACTCCAGGCAGACGTCCGCCTAGATTACCTAGATAAATATAAAGTGTGTTAAAATATAGTAGATGAAATTGCTATTAAAAATAACAATACTTTTACTTTTCTGTATATCTGCATTTAATGTATTTGCTCAAGTACAAACCCCAATAGATGGGGTAACGATAGACACCGATGCTACTAGTATTAAACCTGGACAAAATGTAAGTGTCTTTGTAGAAAGCTTTAGTTTTGATCTCAATGCTTCATCAATAGTTTGGCTTGTAGATGGGAAGGTATACACACAAGGTGTAGGCATTAAAGAGATAAAGGTAAAAGGACCCAAAATGGGTGTGAGAATATCCGTGGCTGTAAATATTAAGGGTTCTGACGGAAGAGAAGTCAGAAAAGCTTTAACCATAGTTTCAAACTACGTAGATATAATATGGGAAAGTAGTGGATATACACCACCATTCTTCAGTGGTAAAGTACCATACGTATACCAAAACTCAGTTAAGGTTATTGCTGTACCACACCTTTCAAAAAGTGCTGGAACTGAAATAGATCCCAAAACCCTTGTTTACTCATGGAAACTTGGAGGTAAATATATAGAGAATGGTCAAGGATATGGAAAGCAGAGCGTAGTAATAGCAGCTGAGGATCTTCCAAAAACCTTGGAGATAAGTGTTGAGATTTCAAACAGGGAACAAACTCACCACACAACTGGAGCAATGACTCTTGAACCGACAGAACCTTCAGTATCTTTTTATGAGGAAGATTCATTATACGGAATATTATTTAACAAACTAATATCAGGGGGTATTAATTTAAAAAATTCAGAAATGAAAGTTCTTGCTATTCCTTTTGGATTTAACATAAACGATAAAAAAATATATAACTGGTCAGTAAATGACTCTGATCAACCTAGTTTAATAAACAATAGAAGTATAACGATAAGGACAAAGGGGGACGTGGATGGAAGCTCAAACATAAACCTTGATTTGAGAAATGATGACAGTATCCTACAGGGTGCACAAGGAGGATTTACAGTGAATTTTAGTAAAAAAATACAATGAAAAAATTACTTATTTTAATAATACTATCAATATCCTTTATTCCATCATATTCAAAGGCTGCTGACACATATACATTACTCGAACCTTTGCCTTGTATATCTGGAGTAGGTAATTGTAAGGAGGGTGAGATGCAGAAAGAGATCGATATAAACGGTTATATACTCTATGTATATAAGTTTTCTATAGGTTTAGCTGTTATTCTTGCAATAGTTATGATAATTTGGGGTGGTTTTGAATACATGACTAGTGAGGTTCCTTTTATAAAGTCAGACGGTAAGACAAAAATACAAAATGCTATAACTGGCTTGGCCATGGTATTGGTTTCATATCTAATATTGGTAACTATAGACCCTAGACTGGTGAATATATATAGTAATATTGAGCCAATTAAAATACCTACTAAAGACTTGCAGGAAATTGCACAATACAACAATCAAAAAACTATTGATTTTCAGGAGATTAATGCTGAAAATCAATTAAAACTATTGGAAATGAATAGAGATATTAATGATATAAGTAAAGAGTTGAAAGATATAGATGCCAAAGTCGTTAGAGGAGAAATTGCAACAAAGGAGGAGGCGACAGTTAGAAAAGCTGAGTTAACATCTCAATTAGCAGAAACAAAAATAAATCGAATAGTATTAATAGCAGAAAACACGGGGGCGTATAGCTACTCAAATGCAGTTTCAATAATGATAGACCCTGCTGGAAGAGAGGAGAGTCTTGCTCAATACACTGCTAAAACTGTCCCTGATTTTGTAAGTGTAGGTTCGAGTCAGGTAAGGAGGACTGATTCACCCAATGTCATTCAAAATCAGTACAATGAAAAGATTAATGAGCTAATAGACAACAAACAAGGTTTCGATAAAATCAAGACTCTTGAAAAACAGAGAGACTTTTATATAACTGCAGTTAAAGAAGAGTTGGAATTAGATAGAAAAATTGACACACATAGAATGTTGGGAATTAATGCAAGTGGAATACCAGGAAGTGTGGATAATTCATCATATTTAAATTCAAAGTTAACTGAGTACAAAAGCGCTATTGATTCTACACAGAAGCAGACGTCATCAGGATTATCCGAAGATAAGTATAAGAATGTATACCAAGTACGAATCGATAGAATAAATAACACTCTAAATAAAAAATAATATGAAAAAAATACTATTAGTGATAATAATACTACTAATTATAGCCATGGTGGGTGGTTTTATATACTATTGGTACTTCTATACAAAAGTTTCTCCTCTTGTTATAGAAGAAAATACTCAACAGAATACTAGTTTCTCACCAATCAACCGTCCTGTTAAAAACACAGCCATTATCTCTACAACGACAGTTAATCAATCTACAACCACAAATGAGATACTTAATAATGACGGGGTATATAAGGCACCAAAACTAAGACAGTTAAGCGAGAGTCCTGTTTCTGTTGTATCAGCCAGTTCAACTGCAACAACCTCTATTGTAAGGTTTGTTGATAGGGGTACCGGTCATGTATACGAGGCACGCAATACATCCAGTGAAATCGAAAAAATATCAAATACCACACTCCCTAAAATATACTCTGGATATGCAAATAAAAATGGTAGTGCTTTTGTAATGCAATACTTGAAAGATGAGACTGACATAATTACAAATTTCTATGCTGAGTTAAGATCAACAGGTACAAGCACAACAGAGACCAAGTATGAACTGAAGGGTAAGTACCTTTCACCAGACATAAAACAGTTTGTGGTATCACCGCTCGGTGATAAAGTGTTTACTTGGAATATAGAAGGAAATAATGGTGTGGGCTACATATCATCTTTTGATGAAAAGACTAAGGTAAAAGTTATAGACACACCATTGAATCTGGTAACTATAGATTGGCCTGAACTTAATACTTTAATCATTAATACTAAAGCCTCTGCAATATCATCTGGCTTCATATATTCAATTAATACTAAGGATGGATCAATGAAGAGTATACTAGGTGGCATTAAGGGACTTACAGGTAAAATGAGTAAGGATACTAATAAATTAATATACTCATATAAAGTACAGAATACTTTTGGAACCTCTCTACTTAATCTTAAAGATAACTCATCTCAAGAGACTATATTTAGAACACTATCAGAAAAATGTGTATGGAGTACACTTAGAAAAAATGAACTGTATTGTGCAGTACCAACTGAAATACCTGACGCTATGTATCCTGATGATTGGTACAAAGGTAAGATATCATTCACTGACCAAATCTGGTATCTGGATACCAATACTGGGGAAGTACACTTAGTTGCTAACCTGATTAAGCTATCTAATCAGTTAATTGATGCAATAAACTTAACAATTGATCCAAAGGAAAACACTCTATACTTCATAAACAAAAGGGATTTGAATCTTTGGGCCCTTGATCTAAATCAATAATTAAAGAGGTTGATGCTTCCTAAGATGTCTTCTCACAACAAGCTCTTGTCCTAGAGTGAATAGGCTACTAATTGACCAATATATAGCAACCACTGCAGATACTTTGTATGAAATAAGAAACACGATAACAGGGAATATATACTTCATATTCTTCATCATATCCTGTGCTGCATTAACTGAGGGGTTTGAAGTACTTTGTGTGGTTGTATTACTAAATGAGTATTGTAGCTGAAAAAACTGGGCGATTGCTGCACAGATAGATAGAAATACACTACCCACACTCATATCAAATATACCTAGGAAGTGCATGTTGATACTAGGGACATTCACAAAGCTATATAGTATTGAAGAATCAATAGTTGGTAATCCAGATCTTACAAAGATATAGTATAGAGAGTAGATTATAGGTAATTGAATTAAAAGTAGGAATATACTTGAAAATGGATTAACCTTCTTCTCTTTATATAATTCCATTATCTTCAATGCTTGCTGCTGTTTATCTGTAATAGTTTGTCTTAATCTATTTATCTCTGGCTCTATCTCTTTCATACGGACTTGGGTAACTATAGACTTCTTTGAAAGGGGAAAGAGTATTAATCTTACGATGATTGTAAATATAATTACTGCAAATCCAGCGTCTACTAGAGGAAAAGTGTCGAATAAAAAAATAAGCCCGTTATATAGCGGATTAAAGATAATAAGATGATAAATATTTGAGATCATTTGATAATTCTACTTTAAAATCTTAGTTTTAACAAAGGCTTTACTTAGCTCCTCAGCTAGGGAAGGGTATTCTAATTTATCCAGACCAGTCTTAGCGATAATAACTACTTTATATCCTGGTTTAACAGGTAATTTAGCTATAACTTCATATATCTGCCTTCTTATCTTATTTCTCATAACAGCTAGTTTTGCTATTTTTTTAGGAACAGAGACAGCAAAACGGCTATGGCCATCTTTTGGTACAAGACGAACAATCAAAAAGGGACTATGAATTGATTGTCCCTTTTCAATTATTTCCTTAAATGCCTCAGTTGATAGTCTTTTTGACTTTGGCAACATATAGAAATACTAATATATTAACTAAACAGCTATCTTCTTTCTTCCTTTTGTGCGTCTTCTCTTTAGAACTCTTCTTCCGGTAGAAGATTTAGATCTAACAAGAAAACCATGTGTCTTTGCTCTCTTTCTTTTCTTTGGTTTGTATGTAAATGACATAATAAAAGTAGTATATATTATAATCCACAACTTATCAACAGGTTTCTCAACTTTGCGCAAGTTCTATATTTTTCAAACAAGTATATACTATTGTTATGAAAGACTACATTGAACTATGGAATAGGGCATTGGTTGATATAGAACAAGCTGTATCTAAAGCAAATTTTTCTACTTGGTTTAATGATACTTACATAATAAAGGATGATGAGGGTGTTATACATCTCGGTGTACCCAATCCTTTTATACAAGAATGGTTATATAAGAAATTTCATAATGTAATTCTTAAATCTTTAAGACAACTTGATGAACAGGTGCGTGGTCTTGAATATGTAATTGTAAAAGATAGCGATAAGAGAAAAGAGGGTGATAAAAAGAAGCCTCAGGTTAGCCCTACAATTACGATGCCACTTAATGATTTCTATATAAATAAGGAGGATAATTTAAACCCACGTTATATTTTTGATTCATTCATTGTTGGCCCTTTCAACGAACTAGCTCATGCTGCATCAAAAGCAGTTATTAAAAATCCAGGATCAACCTATAATCCTTTGTTTATATACGGGAACACAGGACATGGAAAAACCCATATGATTCAGGCGATAGGGAATCATATTAAGAAAGACTTTCCACAAAAAAGAGTTTTCTATTTAACATCAGAAAGATTCGGTTCTGAATATTTTTCATCACTACAAACAAATACAACTCAGAAATTTAAAGACAAGTACAGAAAATATGACGTTATTATAATGGATGATATACAATTTTTCGCTAATAAAGAGAAGTTTCAAGAAGAGTTGTTCCATCTTTTCGAGACATTCTATCAAACCAACCGACAATTGGTGTTTTCTTCAGATAAACACCCAAATTTCATACCTGGCTTAGAAGACAGACTGAAGTCTCGCTTTAATCAAGGTATGATAATTGATATTCCTCCTCCAGATCATGAGTCTAGAATGGCTATAATTAAAGCTAAAAGCCTCACAAGTAATATTGAGCTTAAACCAGAGGTTCTGGATTTTCTAGCTGCGAGCATAGATAGTAACGTACGAGAGCTTGAAGGTATAGTTAATGTGATTGTATGCCAAACACAGCTCAAAAACAGACCACTATCGTTACTTGAGATAAAGAATCTTATAAAAAACAACACTAAGCCAAAAAAGAATATCTCTGTTAAAGATGTAATCAAACTTATTTCTAACTTCTACAACGTTAGTGAGGCGAGTGTGTATGACAAGACAAGGAAGAAAGAGGTTGTTAAACCTAGACAGGTTATTATGTACATCTTAAGGGAAGATTTTAACGTCTCATTTCCTTCAATAGGGGAGAAAATGGGTGGTAGAGATCACACCACAGTGATACATTCGTGTGATAAAGTGAAGGAGGATCTTAAATCTGACGCCACCTTAATTGATGAGATAAGTCAGATAAGGGCAATGATGTAAAAATATCCTGTGGATAAGATTGGGATTTTTGTGGATATTTTTTGAAAAAGGTATATATTTAAAAAGGAAGGATAAGTTGTTAAGAGTTATTAGAATCTTATCAACAGTTTAACCTGAAAAAATAGGCCTAAAAATAAGGTCCGTATCGAGTTATCACCATATCCACAGGACTAATAATAACAATAAGTATTTAAATATAATATAAAGACAAAAATGAAAATAGAGTGTTCACAACAAAAACTTAAAGAGATTGTAGAGCAAGCATCTAGAATATCTAGCAAGCACGCTACTCTACCAGTATTATCATGTCTACTTTTCGATGCCTCTAAAAAAAATCAGCTTATCGTAAGAGCAACCAACCTAGATTTGGGTATAGAAATTAGTACAACCGTTAAAACAATTGAAGAAGGTGTTGTTGCCATACCAAGCAGTACCATTAATTCATTCCTAATTAACGCTGTAGCCGATGAAAAGGGTGTTGTGCTAGAAACCACACAAGGTAATGTAAAAATAGATACTACGCACAATTCTGGCCTAATTAAGATGATGCCTCATGAGGATTTCCCAAGCATTCCTAAAATTTCAAGTAGTGACGTGTTCATACTTAATTCCAATGATTTCGTTAAGGGATTAAGGTCAGTGTGGTACAGCTCCTCTGTTTCCAGTATTAAGCCAGAGCTATCAAGCGTCTATATCTACTGCGACGGTGACTTCGTTGTATTCGTAGCAACCGATTCTTTTAGACTGGCTGAGAAGAAGATAAAGATTAAGAAGAGTAAGGAATTCGGCCAGATACTGCTGCCATATAAGAATATTCCAGATATTATAAAGATTTTGGAATCCATAAATGATGATGTGGAGGTCTGTTTAGATAAAAACCAAATATCATTCAATTACAAGGGAATATACCTAATTTCTAGGGTTATTGATGGGACATTCCCAGATTATAAACAGATTATCCCCAAAACCAGCACTACAGATGTTATTGTCCTCAAGCAAGATTTTGTTAATACTCTCAAGCTCTCCAATGTTTTTTCTGATAAGTTCAATCAAATAAATATAAAGGTTGATCCTTCTGCTAAGAAAACTCAGATTAAAACGAAAAATAATGATGTTGGAGAAAATACCACGGTATTAGACTCTGCAATAACAGGGGAGGCTGTAGATATAAACTTTAATTACAAATATATATCTGATTGCTTCCAGTCTATTGATTCAGACAGTGTCAGTTTGACATTTAATGGACTAAATAAACCAGTGATAATATCACCAGTATCAGATACAACTTTTAGATATATTGTCATGCCTATGAATCGTTAGGGCTAAAATAAAATGAAAGAAGTTTCAGGATTCTTTGATAAGTTTAATAATCTAGCTTTAAAAGAGCTAAATAAGAGAGATAGGATATCTTCAATAATACAAAAAGTTATAAAACATAAATTGGATTATGGTGACATGGATATAAAGGATGGGGTAATTACAGTTAAGGGTAATCAACTTATAAAAAGCGAAATATACATGAAAAAAAATATGATTATTAATCAACTAGCAAAAGATGGTATAAAAATTAAAGACATACGATAGTTATCTGTTTATAACTATATCTATTGTTGACTCCCCTCGATTATAGACTGAATCATATACTATAACTTTTATTATATTGTTCCTCTCAATACCTTCAATATCTTGTGGGGTAAAAGAAATAGATTTAGGATTCTGCTCATTTGACGATATAAATTTACCATTTACATACAACTCCGATTTTCTTAAGGGATATTTACTAGAATTATTAACAGAAATTGTTACCCTAGCATTTTTATCGTACGGTGTATCTTGAGATAGGGAAAGGGTAACCTTTGGAAGATTTGCTTCTATGTGAACATCATCCTCATCTTTTGGTGGTTTAACTATTGTATTCTCATTAAATGATGGGTTACTCTTTTTCCATGTTTCAAACCATGTTCTAACTCCATATTCCCAGTTTTCATACTGTGAATCACTAATAGGGTCTTTAGGTGCATCACCATTTGGATTATCTTTATCTAGCCAGTGAAGTATGTTGTGAACACTTGGCTCAACAATATCCTCTCTTGTTTCTGGTGGGGTAAGGTCAGTGGCTAATTTACCAGAAATCTTGTCTATCTTATATGATATTCCACCTTGCCAGATCCCTCTCAAGACTGGTTTTACATCATCTGGTGTAGGCTCAGGTTTTTTGAAAGTCTCTTTAGGTAGATCAGCATTAACTTCTGCCATAAAAGCTCCCCAAACAGGAGTGATGATTAATCCAGCTACTTTTTTGTCCATTGCACTATTATCATTTTTTCCTGCCCATGCACCAACAACCAGGTTTGGTGTATATCCTTCAATCCAAACATCCCTAAAATCATTTGTAGTACCTGTCTTTGTTGCTACTTGTCTGTGAAGGTTTTCAACCGCTGATGTTATTGTATCAAGTCTTACAGCGGGGTCGGATAGTATGTCAGTTATTTGTCTTGCAACTTGAGCTGGTATTGCTTGTGTTTGATTGTAGCTAGCTTCTTCAAGTGTATTTCCATTACTATCTTCAACTTTCAATATTGATCTATATGGATTTCGTAAACCATCATTTGCAAATACACCATATGCGCTTGTTAACTCAAGGAGGGAAACCTCACCACCTCCAAGTACGAGAGTTAATCCATATCTATCAGGATCTGTTAAACTCGTAATACCCATTGCTTCAGCTGTCTTTATAGAATCTGATATACCTGCTAGATATAGAGCTTTAACTGCAGGAATATTTCTTGAATGAGCCAAAGCTTTTCTTATTGGTTCAGGGCCTTCAAACAAACCATCATAATTTTCAGGAGAGTAGCATACCTTGATATCATCCTTAGGATTTTTAGGCTTGCCTTCAGGGGTGCATCTAAAAGAGAATTCAGTTTTAACATCAAAAAGCATTGTTTCTGGGGTATATCCTTTCATAAAAGCAGTAGCATATACGAAAGGCTTAAACGTAGATCCAGGTTGTCTGAAAGCTGTAGTTATATTGAAATTACCATATCCTTTCTCAAAGTAGTTACGTGACCCAACCATTGTTAGTATGTCTCCAGTTTTAGGATCAATTGCCACCATAGCTGTATTGCTAGCATTAAATGATTTTTCTAGTGTAGGAGCAAAATTACTTATTACCTTTTCTGCCTTTTCCTGCATTTTGAAGTCTAATGTTGTAATCACTTTTAATCCACCCTCTTCTACCATACTTTCACCGTACTTATTAACTAGGTAATCTTTTACATACAAGGCAAAATGAGGAGCTCTTATACCCGTCGTATTTTTATCAAGGAAATGAACATTTTCTTTTATAGCATTATCATAGTCAGTTTTGTTGATAAAGTTATTATTAAGCATTTGCTGCAAAACAAGATTCTTCCTTAAATCCAACTTAGCTTTATTAGGTCCATATGGAGAATAGAATGTGGGTGCTTGGGGGATGGCAGCAATATAGGCAGCTTCAGCAAGAGTTACATCTTTAGCAGATTTACCAAAGAATGTTTTACTAGCTTCCTGAACTCCATATATACTTCCACCGTATGGGTTTTCATTTAAATAGGTATTAAGTATTTGATCTTTTGTAAGTACTTTCTCAAGCTTTAATGCTAATATCCATTCTTTTAATTTTCTTGTTAATGTTTTATCTTTTGTAAGTATTGAATTTTTAATAACTTGCTGGGTAATAGTTGAGCCACCCTGAGTTGTACCAGATCCAGGAGTTAGATTGGCAAGAATCGCACGTATAATAGCTGTAGGTTTAATTCCTTTATGTTTATAAAACTCAGCATCCTCTATAGCGATAGTAGCATCCTTTATTTTTTGTGAAATATCTTCATATGCCACAACAGTCCTCTTTGCATCAGTATGTACATCATATAAAAGTATTTCACCAGTCCTATCAAATATCTTAGTAGATTGAGCTACTTTTCTTTCTTCAAAAACACTTAAATCAGGTATTTTAAGGCTAGCAAACCAAATAATAGCAAAACTAGATAGTATCAAGAAAAACGAAATACAGAGAATGATTAGTGGCTTAAGCAGCTTCCACTTCCAAGAGTTGAAAAAACTACGACTTTTACTCATTTAGAAATTTTATCATAAATATGTTACATTACATAGTAAATAATATAATAAATATGTTTGGATTTAATAAAAAAGTAGAAGTAAATACAGACCCACAAGCTATAGATAAAGTATTATCAAAAGGTATTGAGGCGGTTTTTCCTAATAAAGATTTTCTTAAGAGTAAGATGGTAAAAGGAGAGAGGTTAACATTGTATGCTGGTTTTGATCCAACAGGCCCAACTCTTCATTTAGGTCATTTGATTACAATAAAAAAGTTGGCAGAATTCCAAAAACTAGGTCATCAGGTGTATTTTTTGATAGGAGATTTTACTGCAATGATCGGTGATCCTACAGGTAAAAACGCTACTAGAAAGAAATTAACTAGAGAGGAGGTATTAGTTAATTGTAGGGAGTATCAAGAACAAGCATCAAAAGTTATATCTTTTACAGGACCTAATAAAGCACAACTAAAATTTAATTCTGAATGGCTTTATAAAATGAACTTCGGAGATGTTCTAGAGTTAGCTTCTAAGATGACAGTTGATCAAATGCTTAAGAGGGATATGTTTGTTCGCAGGACACAAGAAGATAAGCCAATATATATACATGAATTCATGTATCCTTTAATGCAGGGTTATGATTCTGTGGCTATGGATGTAGACATAGAAATTGGTGGCAATGATCAAACATTTAACATGCTTACCGGTCGTGATTTGATGAAGAGTATTAAGAATAAAGAAAAGTTTGTAATTGCCATGAAGCTTTTGACTGATTCATCTGGTAAGAAAATGGGAAAGACAGAGGGTAATATGGTGAGTTTAGACCAGACACCTGAAGATATGTTCGGTAAGATAATGAGTTGGAGTGATAATTTGATCGTACCAGGATTTGAAATAATTACAGATTTCTCACAAGAAGAGATAGATTCGATAAAAAAAGCAATTGAAGAAGGGGTAAATCCTAAAGACTTAAAAGTTAGATTAGCAAAAGAAGTTGTAACTATGTTGTTTAGTAGGGCAGTAGCAGATAAGGCGCATGAGGATTTCGAAAAGACCTTTTCAAGGGGTGAGGTTTCAGAAGATGCACCCAGTATTGGTATAGATAAGGATACTATGGTTCGGGATGTGCTAGTTAAGGAAGGTATTGTTAGTTCCAATGCAGATTGGAAAAGACTTGTAGATGGCAATGCCATATCTGTAGTAGGTACAGACACGGTAATTAAAGATGTTTTTCTAAAGATTGAGACTGATACTACACTCCGAGTTGGTAAAAAACGTTTTGTAAAATTAATTGTTCAATAAAAAAAGGGGCTAGGCCCCTTTTTTTATTCCTCCCATCTATCCTTAAAAGGATCTACCTCCTCATCATCTGGTATACCGTCATCATCTTCTCCTTCATCGTCTATAATATCTCCAGAGATGATCTCAGGATCAATAACTTTATCTTCATCATCTAGAAGAATTTCTTTAGTTTCATCTTTATCTTTCTCCTCCTCATTACTCTCTTTTCCTTTAGTAACTTTTTTTGTCTTTGCCATATTAATCTTAAATTTTCTTAAATTTATAGAGATTTCATATTTGTAACAAAACTATTTAATTTTTGCAAATCATTTAGATTGTGGATAAACATTTTTTGTATGAGCTTGGCATGTCAGCGCTACAGCAATAGCATCATATTCATCATCTAAAGCTTTCTTGGATTTCATTTTAAGCAGCATTGGTATCATCTTAATTATCTGATCCTTATCACTTCCACCATGTCCAGTTATCGCTACCTTTATTTGTGGAGGAGTGTATTCATGAATCGGTATATCTTTAAGACAAGCTTCATAAGATATAACACCACGGGCTTCAGCTACCTTCATGGCAGTTTTTTGGTTTTTGGTTATAAAAAGTGATTCAATAGCCATAATTTCTGGACCGTACTCTTTAATAACCCTTCGAACTTCAATACCTAAATCTTTCAAGCGTGCGTGGAAAGTATCATTTTTGTTAGTTTCAAAACATTCAGAGAAAACTAGTGTCTTGTCTTCTATAACTGCTATACCAATACGATCGTATCCTGGATCAATTCCTAATATTTTCATCATTACTCAGCATTAGTGTATACATCCTGTACCTCATCATTCTCTTCAAGTGCTTCTACTAGATTTTGTAACTTCTCTATGTCTGAATCCTCAAGTGGCATAGTCATGTTAGGAACTAATCCATCTGGACCTTTTGTAAATGCCCAAGATGCACTGCCTGGATTAGCTAATTGAGCATCATGCTTAACAAGTATAGCTTTTATCTCTTGTGCAGCCTTATTTCGGTTGTCTGTAAGGGCTTCTATGATTATGGCAATACCACCTGGACCGTAAGCCTCGTAAGTAATATTCTCCATTGCGGCACTGTTATCAGTCGTTGCCTTTTTAACAGCACGATCTATAGTATCATTCGGCATATTTTCTTTCTTAGCTTTTTCTATGGCTAAGGCTAGACCGGGGGATTTCAGATTACCACCAGCCTTTTTTGCTTCTACAGTTATAAATCTAACTAGTTTACCAAATATCTTACTCTTCTTTGCATCATTAGCAGCCTTCTGGTGTTTAATTTTTGAAAATTTATTATGTCCTGACATATATTTATATTATTTTCCTATATTAACTTATTTGAATTAATTTTCAAATGCCCGTATGTTTTTTCTGTTACGATACGGCCCCGCGGAGTTCTTTCTAATAGTCCTAGTTGTATTAGATATGGTTCATAAACTTCCTCTATAGTAGCTTGTTCTTCGGAGAGAGCAGCAGCAATCGTATTTAGCCCTACAGGACCACCACCAAACTTATCAATCATGGTTCTTAGGATATCTCTGTCGGCACCATTTAAACCAAGATCATCAACCCCAAGCATTTTAAGTGCTTTCTCAACTATATCTTTTGTCAGAGGACTTTTTTCTATCTGAGCATAGTCTCTGCAGCGTTTTAGGAAGTAGTTTGCAGTACGTGGGGTAAAACGACTTCTAGAGGCAATTGCAATAATTGCCTCATCATGAATATCTATATCAAGTATTTTAGATGATCTTTTGATGATCTCACCAATTTCTTTTTCAGTATAGAATTCAAGTTTAAATACTCCTCCTGAAAAACGAGAGCGTAGAGGAGAAGATATCATGGCAATACGTGTTGTGGCTGCTATCAAGGTAAAAGAGGGGAGTTCGAGTTGAATTGTTCTTGCGGATGGACCTTTACCTATAATAATATCCAATACACCACTTTCCATTGCAGGATAAAGAACTTCCTCTATGGCTTTGTTTAATCTATGTATTTCGTCTATAAAAAGTATATCTCCATGAGAAAGGTTGGTTAGTATTGAAGCTAGATCACCAACCTTGAGTATGGCAGGTCCAGAAGTCACCTTCATTTGAGAACCAGTTTCTTTGGCAATTAGATGAGCTAGTGTTGTTTTGCCTAAACCAGGTGGTCCATAGAAAAGTATATGCTCAGGAGGATGTTTCCTCTCTGAAGCAGCCGTAAGAAGTATGTGTAAATTGTTTTTAATTGACTGTTGACCTATATAATCTGGCCAACGTGAAGGTCTAAGGGTCTGGTCTAAATACCCGCTATCTTGCTTATCATCCTTAATTGTCTCTCTGTTGGTACTTGACATATTTTACAAAGTATGCTAGGCTATTCGTATTAGCATATTTACATTATAGCACTCAAATCGGGTTCATAATTCTCTAAACAATATGCCTTGTTTACTCAAGACATCTGATGTACCTTTGAGGACGCTCTGGTTATACACCTTGTGTGTATTTACTGGGACTATCCTTGACGATACGTTTAACTTTTGGTGATCGCATTGAAAGTATTGTTTAGAGAATTACGCATCCGATTATTTTCTAAAATAATTCTCTACATCTGGAATTAATATTACTACGATTAAAAACAAATTCAATTGACAGTAGATTTTTTCTGCTTCCTAACTCTAATTTTAGTCTACAATTGATATAACTCTCTCTAATTCATCTAGGGAAGTGACACCTTTTAACACTTTCATAATACCATCTTGCTTTAAAGTGAGTATGCCTTGAGGTGCTGCAGCTTTTTCAACTTCTTCAGAGCTAGGATTCATTTCAATAACTGAGACGACTTCAGGAGTTAGCTTCATTCCTTCGTAAATACCTATTCTTCCTTTGTATCCAGTATGATTACACTTTTCACAACCATTTGCAGTGTATATATTTGGTGGCATTACTGGTATCTCACTTTTATCAAATATAGTTTCTAGTATCTTATCAACCTCTGCTTTGTTAGTACCCTCAAAAGCAATCGGCTTTTTACAATCATCACATAATTTTCGAACCAATCTCTGTGCAAGTACGATATTAATACCCGAACTCATAATTTTAGAATTAACACCAAGATCTATGAGTCTAGGAAAGGCACCTGCTGCTGAGTTTGTGTGAAGGGTAGAGAAGACAAGGTGACCAGTTAATGCAGAATTAACAGCTATAGCCGCTGTTTCACTGTCACGGATCTCACCAACCATGATTATGTCAGGGTCTTGTCTCAGTGCTGCACGTAGACCATCGAGGAATGTGTATCCCTTGTCATTAACCTGTGTTTGAACAATACCTTGTAGATGGTATTCTATCGGATCTTCAATTGTAATTATTTTCACTGTAGGATTGTGTACTTTCTTAAGAAAAGCGTAGAGGGTGGTGGTCTTTCCAGATCCGGTAGGTCCTGTTGTAAGCAACATACCATTTGGCTTATCAATCTCTTTTAGTATTAAAGAAAGAAGTTTTGGTGGAATACCCAAGTCTTCTAGTGGGACTCCAATTGATTTAGGGTTAAGTACTCGCATAACTATAGATTCATTGTATGCGCCAGGAAGGATAGATGTTCGTATTTCTATATCAACATCCTTAACATGAATACTAAATCTTCCATCTTGAGAATCTTTTTTGATATTCAATTTTAAACCAGAAAGAAGTTTGATTCTTGAGAGTAAAAGAGAAAAAGTATCTTTGTCAAAATTCAGTGCTTTAACTAGAACACCATCTAGACGATATCGAAGGGTAATATAATCCTCTTCAGGTTCGATATGTACATCAGAAGCTTCAAGAGCAATTGCACCAGCAAGGATTGTTTCAAGAATTCTAGAGACACGATAGCTCTTCTTCATAGCCAATGTATTTTCAACTATCGAAACAATCGTCGGTAGATTTTTTGCTTTTTCAATAATCGCACTGATCTCTTCACTCGCAATTTCTAGTGCACCTGCTTTGCTTTCATATGCAAAAGAAAGATCCTTATATGAATTCCAGGCTTTCTCAAGACTTTGGGTGGAGCAGATAAACAAGGTAACAATATATCCATCATCAGTGAGCTTTGAAACCACACTTTTAACTCCGTCACTCTCTGGATTTCTAGCTGCCACCTTTACTTTTTTATCAACCAAAGAAAAAGAAGCAACCCTGTTTTCTCTAGCGGTTTTTTCATCAATCAATCTCAAAGCATCGGTATTTATTAGAGTGACAGACAGATCAATATATCCTACAGAGTATTTAGCAGAAAGAAGCTGAACAAGTTCCTCCTCTTCACGTTTTAGTAGATCTGCCATCTTTCTATTCTGCTTGTCTTCATCAAATTGAATCATATTTGAATATAATTATAGCCTACATGCTTAATTTGACTGCTATTGACTAAGGACGCAGAAGGTGATATAATACTAGACAGCTATGAAACCGTATTTTTTTCTGCTCTTCGTCATCACCACGTTACTCGTCGGCTGCGCTTCGAGCGGGCCGAAGACGTCTGGACGGTGGGTGGAGGACCAGGGGACCAATTCAGTACCTGCTGTCGCGAAAGCGGCAGCGGCAGCAAAGGTCGAAAAGCCTCCCTCCGCTTGGTCTCGGTTCTTGGGTCCGAGCCCTGGAATGTTGACCGACGCGATTGGTCAATCAACTCTTCCAGCTGATCCTGTTCGGATTTCGTCTGGGAGTCTCGACCTCACAACTGTAAACGGTGACTACTACCGTTCATACAATCAAGGCTCTGAAGTTAGGGCCACAAAGTACTGGGATCCAGATGGCGGTCCCAGAGAGGAGGTGCAGATCACCTCCCACAAAGACTTTCAGGAATCCTTCACGCCAAATCGGCGTTGGAGGCCCTTCCAAACGAGGTGATCTCGTCCAAATTTCGAAAGCCGATGTTTCCGCAAGGACTCATCGGTTTTATGTTGCCAATTTTGTGATATCATCATTCCCATGAAAACAATAGTTAGCAACTCACTTGAGGAAACACAGGAATTAGCAAAAAGTTGGCTAAACTCTTTACCAATGGTTAATGATGAAGCAACCATTGTAGGACTATATGGAAATCTAGGTTCAGGTAAAACCACTTTCACTCAATCTTTAGCACGAGAACTTGGAATACAGACTGATATAACCAGTCCAACTTTTGTCATAGAAAAAATATATGAAACAAAACATCCACACTTTAAAAGATTAATTCATATTGATGCATACAGACTAGCAAGCGGTAGTGAATTACAGGTATTAAATTTTGAAGAATTGGTTAATAATGCAAACAATCTAATAGTCATCGAATGGCCAGAGAACGTTAAAGAAATATTACCAGAAAGTCACCACAAAATATTTTGTGAATTTGTAAACGAGACTTCTAGGAAATTTACGGTACAATAGGTATATGTCAAAACGTCTTGTCCTACTCGACTCCCACGCAATCCTCCATAGGGCATACCATGCTCTACCTGACTTCGTGTCTGCAAAAGGAGAACCAACAGGTGCTCTATATGGTCTCACAACCATGCTCATTAAGATCATAGATGATCTTAAGCCAGACTATATAGTAGCTTGCTACGATCTTCCAGGACCAACTTTCAGAAAAGAGGTATATAAGGATTACAAAGCAGGAAGGGAGAAAGCAGATGATGATCTAGTCTCACAAATGAAGAGATCTAGAGATATCTTCAAAGCCTTTAATATTCCAATATATGATAAACCAGGGTTTGAAGCGGATGATATGCTAGGAACAATTGTAGAGAAGATGAAAGACAATGATGATATTGAAATTGTCATAGCTTCTGGAGATATGGATACACTGCAACTAGTGAAAGGGAAAAAGGTTCAAGTATATACTTTGAAAAAGGGAATCAAAGATACAATCATATACGATGAAAAAGGGGTGAAGGAGAGATTTGGCTTCGGACCACTTCTTCTACCAGACTATAAGGGACTTCGTGGAGATCCATCTGATAACATAATTGGAATTAAAGGAATTGGAGAAAAGACAGCTACAATACTCATTACAGAGTTTGGTGGTATTACTGATATATATAAAGCGTTAGAAAAGAAAGGATCAGAGGAAAAATTTAACAAAGTGGGAATCACTGATCGTATCATCGCTCTTCTAAAAGAGGGAAAAGAGGAGGCAGAGTTTAGTAAGATGTTAGCTACAATTAGACACGATGCGCCAATTGATTTCACTCTACCAGAAGAGTTCAGTAAGGGAATAGATATAAGTAAAACCCTTGCTTTGTTTAGTGATTTAGATTTTCGTGCTTTAGGTGCTCGTCTAAAGTCAGTACTTGGAATTGATGCAAAGGAAGATGAAGAGAAGAAAGAAAAGCAGAAAGAAGTTGATCAAAATATTGATCCGGAAGATTTAACCAAAACATCAATTGCTCTCTGGTTAATCAATTCTAATTTAACAGATCCAACTCTAGATGATATTAAAAGCTTTACAAAGACAGAGGATTTCAACAAAGCAAAGGAAATTATTTTCACTGAGCTAGAAAAGAGGGGATTAAGGAAGGTTTTTGATGATATAGAAGCACCAATTATCCCTATAATTGAAAAAATGGATAGTAAAGGAGTGAAGATCGATGTAGAATTCTTAAATGACCTGTCCAAGACATATCATACTGAGCTCTCAAAACTAGAGAAAAAGATTTGGGAATATGCTGGTGAAGAGTTTAATATAAATTCACCAAAACAATTAGGTGAAATCATCTTTGATAAAATGGCTCTGACTGCAAAAGGTCTAAAGAAGACTTCTGGCGGGGCACGATCAACTCGAGAATCAGAATTAGAGAAATTACGTGATGCTCATCCAATGATCCCACTTCTTTTTGAATATAGAGAATTACAGAAATTACTATCAACATATATAGATACCATCCCTACACTTGTAGATGATAATAACCGTCTACATGCACATTTCCTACAGGCAGGATCTACTACAGGAAGAATGGCTTCAAAGGGTCCAGGATTACAGAATATTCCAATTAAGACTGAATTAGGTAGAGCAATACGTAAAGCATTTATTGCTGAAAAAGGTTTCAGTATAGTGTCTCTCGACTATTCTCAAGTAGAATTACGTATCGCAGCTTTTCTATCAGGTGATAAAAAACTGATAGAGATCTTTAAGAATGGAGTTGATGTACACAATGCTGTTGCTTCAGAAGTCTTCGAAGTTCCTTTAGAAAAAGTTGATAAAGAAATGCGTCGTAAAGCTAAGGTTATTAACTTTGGAATACTATACGGAATGGGAGTAAATGCACTACGTCAGAATCTAGGAGAGGGAACAGATCGAGCTGAAGCACAGAAATTCTATAATGACTACTTCACTAAGTTCTCTGGTTTAGCTCAATACCTAGATAATGTAAAAGCAGAGACAAAGAGAAAAGGATATACAGAAACTTTCTTTGGAAGGCGAAGATATTTTGAGGGAATAGATTCGAAATTGCCTTTCATAAGAGCTATGGCAGAAAGAATGGCTATCAATGCACCTATTCAGGGAACTAATGCGGATATAGTAAAGATAGCAATGAAGAGAGTTGATGATTATTTGATTTCAAAGGGATTAGATAGTGACGCATATCTGATACTACAGGTACATGATGAATTGGTTTATGAGATAAAAACAGAAAAGGCAGAGTCGATAGCAGAAGAAATACAGAAGATAATGGAGACAATAGTAGATCCAAAAGATATACAGGGTATTAAATTGGTTGCTAATTATGCTGTAGGGAAAAGTTGGGGGGATTTGAAATAGTTGATGTTTGTATATTCTGGTGTTAGAGTTCTGTAAGCTAAAAAGCTCCACGAAATAATCAAATCCAACTATGATGAAAATTGGAGTTAGACCATTTGGTATGGCAACTCATCTTGAGCCAAGCGTTTGCAATTCAGACAATGTAATTTGCGCATCTAGATTACCAGACAACCTCCCGCACGTCCCAGAGGGTTACGGTATTGTTGCACTGGTGGTGTGCATGCACTCTCGCGATGCAGTGATCGTCAACAATGAAGTTGTATATAGGGTAATAAAGGCGATGAAAACAACAACACCCAACATCACCATTACCCTTCATCGGGTGAAGGGTGAGTAGACTCGCAAACCAGCCAGCACCGAGGTGCTGGCTGAGTCTTTTTATATGAGCTCATTTACCATATACTATACCTATGATCTATTTTTACCACGGCACCGACATAGACAAAGCTAGAACAAAGGCTCATGAGCTCATAGACTCTCTGCTTAAGAAAAAGCCTGACGCTGCATTCTTTAAAATTGATTCTGAGACATTTGATACAGCTAAGATTCAAGAGTATACAGGTAGCCAAGGACTATTTGCGTCAAAATATATAGTTTTTTTAGATCGACTATCAGAGAAAAAAGAGACAAAAGAAGAGTTTGTTGATCTACTAAAAGATATCTCAGAATCAGAAAATATATTTATTATCCTTGAAGGTAAACTCGACAAAGCTACCTCTGGTAAGATCGAAAAGAAATCTGAGAAGTTTATAAACTTCACCCTGGATGAAGTAGAAGAGAAACCTGTATACAATGCTTTCGCTCTAGCAGACGCTGTAGGGAAGAGGAATAAGAAGGAGGCATGGATGCTATACAGAAAAGCTATTGATGTAGGTGAAGCACCTGAAGCATTACACGGAATGATATTTTGGAAGATAAAAACAATTATCCTTTCAGGATTTTTAGGTAATTGGAAGAGAGAGGAATTAATGAAAATGCTAGATGATTTAGTAGTTCTATATCACGATTCAAGAAGAGGGAAACATGAACTGGAGACTGGACTGGAGGCGTGTCTATTGGAAATTTAAAAAGTTAAATTTGGGTGGTGAGTTTTATCAGAGCCCAAATAGTTAATGTTATGATCATCAATAGTGGTGGTCCAAAAAGACTCCAAAGTGCTATCCTATTAAGCTTCTTTTTCTCCAAAGAATCCTGTTTATTTGCCGCAATAATTGCTAAGACAATGGATAATGGTAATCCAACTATCTCCAGTATGACTAAAAGAGATATTATTATTGGTATGATTAATTCTATTATTTTCATATGATTGATATTATGCAAGTAAATTAGAAAGAACTAGACGGTATACTTTTACATAAAGCCATTCCATTTTCGATTACAGCTTCTGCCATATCACTATCCGTATCGCGAGATAAACAATAATTTCGATTATTATTTAGTTTTGCTGAAATGGCATAACTATTATTTTCAGCAACACAAGTTACATTCTTGTTTTTCATTGAAGAAAAAATCTGCTGTATATTTTGATCTAGAAATACACCAGAATTACAGTTTTGAGCTTTTGCGTAAGAACCATTTTTCTCTAGGTGCATTTCCAAGAAAGGAATTACTCCATGTATTAAGGACATAGTTTTTGCATCATCTGCCTTAGTACGCGCTGTATTCAGACTTACAAGAACAACAGAAGCGAGCACGCCCATAATAGCTAGTGCAGGTACGATACAAGTAATAACTATAGCTATAATTGCTCCAGCACCCATAGGTTTACTAGGATCATTGTATACAACCACTGTTTTTGCGATCACATCGTGAAGACCTTGCTTCCTTCCAGTAAAAGCAGCCATTAAATATCCAATACCAAATATGATAGAAGATATTATTTTTCCAATTGTCTCTCTAAGTGCCACCCTACCGATAGTCAGAGGAATTTCATTGGCTGATTTAACCCTAATCCCAACCAACATTTTTCCAAGAGTCGCTCCTTTGTAGTGTGTCATTAATATGTAATATGCAAAGGTTGCTACAATTGATATTAAGTTAACTATTACCATTGTCACTGTACTTGGTGTTTTAATGATCGTTAAAATAATGCTCAATATAAACATCAATATCCATTCTGGAATAGCTACAACGATACCGTCAATTATTGCTGCCACAAACCTAATCCAAAACCCAGCATATTTTTCCATAAAATTAGTTTTAATTTATTAATATATAACAAAATTAGTCTATCAGATATGAATATATTTGGACAGTAAGATATTCTTTGTTAAACTAGTTCCATGTCCATTGAACTCGAAAATACAATCTCATATCTACGTGGTAATTACGTCCCATTTAAAGAAGCAAATCTCAGCATTGCAAGTTCATCCGTATTGTATGGAATGAGCGTATATACTGTCTTTAATGTTATATACAAAGATGATTCACTGTATTCCTTCAGATTAAAGGATCACTATAAAAGACTATGTAGATCGAGTGAAATAATGGGAATGTTTCCATTTACTAAGTTCATTTCTTTTGAAAAGTTCGAAGATACGATGAAAGAACTTTTAAAGAGAAATAATGTTAAAGAAAATGCACTTGTCAGAGTCGCATACTTTATCGATGCGAATGCTTCTGGAACAAAGATAAATGGATTGAAGACAGGGATGTCAGCATATATTCTTCCTATGAAATCTTTCTACGGAAAAGAAGAGATAGATACATGTATATCAAGTTGGATACGTGTGGCAGATAATATGATACCTCCTAGAGCCAAGGTTAATGGTAGCTATGCAAATGCTTGTCTAATGAAGAATGAAGCTTTAATGAATGGTTTTGACGAAGCTATAGCGATAAATAGTAAGGGATATGTATCTGAAGCGACAGTTGCAAACATATTTCTTGTAAAAGATGGGAAAATATATACACCAGATACTGACAGTGATATCTTGGAAGGGATTACTCGTGACACAGTAAAGGAAATATCAAGGATGAAGGGTATAGAGTGTATAGAAAAGAAAGTCACTAAAGATGAGCTATACAATGCAGATGAAATATTCCTTTCTGGAAGTTCAGCAAATATAATTTCTGTAAGAAGTGTAGATGGAAAGAAGATATCAAAGAATGCTATGACAAAAGAGATAGCAGATATATATGCAAAGGTAAGGTTGGGGGAAGTAAAAATAACTGACGGGTGGCTAAATAAGATCTAGTTTAACTGTGCGCCTAGTTGGAATCGAACCAACGACCCACTCCTTAAAAGGGAGATGCTCTACCGACTGAGCTATAGGCGCATTTCGGAAACTATAACATATTTTACTTAAAGTGGAAGGTCGAAGGCAATAAATCCTGCACCCGTCACAATTAGACTAACAGAGATAATAAAGAGAATGAAATAGTAATTAACTCCATCAGTAAAGAAAGATTTTGCTAATATTTTCCTTACCAACTTGTAACCTAATATAATTGCAGCAATTAAAGCAACCAATTGTGTGGCAAAACCAATAAAAAGAGTAGCACCTATAATACCTTCTAGTATAGATACCACTTTCTCATTTTTAAACTTATTTATCGACCAAAATATAAAAACCAAACCTAGGGTGATTCTAAGTAGAAGGGGAGCTAGGCTTGAGAAAGACAATAATGGTGGAAAAATTGAAAACATGTTGATATTTGATTAATTTAATATAGAGTATTGATATGGTATCACAAATCCATCTGCTACTCCATAATATAAGAAGCACCCATAACGTTGGGGCCATTTTCCGCACAGCAGATGCGGTGGGTGTAAAGAAAATATACATATCAGGATATACTCCAGCACCGATAGATAGGTTTGGACGTACTAGAAGTGATATATCCAAAGCTTCGCTAGGAGCAGAGAAGACAGTTGAATGGGAGAATATTAGTGATGTTAAGAAGTTAATAAAAAGTCTTAAGAAAGAAAAGTTTGGTATAGTCGGGGTAGAACAAGACAAAAGATCAATCGATTTTAGAAAATCAAAAGTAAAAGGCAATGTACTTGTAATCATGGGTAATGAGGTTGATGGTATAGATAGAGAAACTCTTGATCTCTGTGATCATATACTAGAAATACCAATGCTAGGCAAAAAGGAGTCACTCAATGTTTCTGTGGCGACTGGGATTGTGCTCTATGCTTTGATCTGATGCATATCACAATAATGTGTGCCTCTACCTCCCACAACTATTCTCACTATCTTTCCTTTACATCCTTTCTTTAAACATTTCTCTCCCTTACGTTTATATGCCATATGCTTTTCTTGAAACTTTCCTCTCTCACCATCTATATTCCTATAATCCGACATCGAATCACCACCAAAATCTATACCCATGGATAGGGTAGTACGGATAGCCTTGTAAAGCTCTTTAAGTTTCAAATCACTAACTCTTTTTACTAAAGTCTCTGGATGTACACCTGCACGCCAAAGGCTTTCATCAGAGTATATATTCCCAATACCAGCTATTAGAGTCTGATCTAGTAGTGCTAATTTAATTTTGTATTGAGGTCTAATATTCAATTGTTTCTTGAAAACTTTAAAAGTAAATTCTTTTTCCAATGGCTCTGGGCCGATACCTTTCAAGTGAACCGTCTCATGCATAGTCTTGCTTGGGAGCAGGGTAACCTTTGCGAACTTCCTTGTATCACACAATTCCATTGTTTTCCCATTTGATAGATAGAAGATGAGTCTAATAAATCTGTTGAAAGGATCCTTACGGTTATAATTCCCATACATCACATGACCTGTCATTTTCATATGAATGAGGATAGTAAAATCATTCGAAAGATGGATGAGTATATTTTTGGCTCGTCTAGTCACATTCTTGATTTTTGCTCCTGTAACATTCTTCTTAAAATATTTAAAATACTCTGGGTCCTTGATGGTATCACCACCATGAAAATATGGACTATTGTATTCAGTCCACACATCATCTATACGTAATCCACTTACGGATCGGTTTAATCCGGAAACTGTGGTTTGTACTTCTGGCAATTCTGGCATACAATTCTTATATCATACTTTTACAAAATGAAACACTATAAGTATTTTATAATCGCATTTTTTGCTCTAACAATATTTGGGACACCTTGGTTAATATCAAGATATCCAGCTAGTACACGCTTTGTTGATAATATTTTTTCATATGTCGGTAATAACTATACAGCAGTATTTTTTCAGCAAGGGATAACAGCAAAACAACTACAAAAGAAATATGATCTAGTCTCCAAGAGGAATCAACCAAAAATAAGGGTGATGATAGTTGCTGGACATGAGCCAAACTTTGGAGGAGCTTCGTATGGTGGAGTACTCGAAAGAGATATTGCGCTCGAATTAGCTAATAATCTAAAAGGATTCTTGGAAAACAATTCACATTATGAGGTTGTTATGTCTAGAACTGAACAAGGATGGAATCCTGACATTAAAATGTATTTTGATGAAAGGGCAGAGGAGATTAAAGCTTTTGTAAATGATAATAAGGAGCAAATGATTCGTTTAATTAACAACGGACTTGTTCATAAGGTGGTTGATGGTGTGCCACATTCAAATGCACCTAAGGATGTAGCTCTAAGGTTGTTTGGTATTAATAAGTGGAATAATGAGAATAAGGTAGATATAGCTATACATATACATTTCAATGACTATATAAGAAGAAATCAAAACACACCTGGTCAATATTCAGGGTTTGCAATATATGTTCCTGAGGAGCAGTATTCAAATAGTAGTACCACTAGAGTTATAGCTAACTCAATCTTTAAAAGACTTTCAAAGTACAATGCAGTAAGTAATTTACCAAAAGAAGACAATGGTGTAGTTGAGGAGCAGGATTTAATTGCTATAGGCTCATATAATACTTTGGATGTGCCAAGTATGCTCATTGAATACGGCTATATATACGAACCTCAATTCCAAGATCCTGAAGTTAAAGAATCAACATTAAAGGATTTAGCTTTTCAAACATATATCGGTATACAAGATTTCTTTGGTAGTGGTAATGATGTTTCTTTGGCATATGACACACTAATGCTTCCTCATGCTTGGAAGGATATATCTTCAAAAGAAAATATGGATAAAGGTGAAGTATTGGCTTTGCAGAGTGCACTTATGCTTGAGGGAGTATATCCGCCAAGGGATAGGAATAAAAATGATTGTCCTAGAACAGGAAGATTTGGTCCATGTACACAAGCAGCATTAAATACTTTTCAAGATAAATATGGAATTAAGAACGAAACAAATAAGATAGGTGAGGAAACCAAAAAGATACTAAATGATCTATATTCAGTACAGATAAGATAGTTATTTAAGAGTCCTTAATTCTTCACTAGCAATTCTCGAATCACTCCATGGAATCTTAGAGCCATTTGGTCCCATGATGTATGGATCAGTACCTTTTCCAGTTATAAGTACATTATCTCCAGTTTTTGCAATTTTTATGGCTTCACGAATAGCTTCTCTTCGATCCATTATTATCCTTGGTTTCTTTTTTTGTATCCCTTGAGCAACATGATTAACTATCTGATCAGGATCCTCATCATATGGATCTTCATTGGTTAAAATGATTTCACTACAATATCTATCGGCAATCATACCCATCTCTCGTCTTTTACCTGTATCTCTACCACCACCAGTACCTCCTAATATGCAGATATTTCTAGAATTTTTAAATACACCATAGAACTTCTCCAAAGAATCTGATGTATGAGCATAATCTACAACCACATTAAAATCCTGTCCTTCATTTACAAACTGAACACGTCCTGGTACATCTTTAAAATTAGAAATAGCATGTTTAATTATTTTTTCATCAATACCCAACGCTTTACATACAGCATATGAGCCAGACACATTATACTTATTGAAATCTCCTAAAAGGGGAGTGTTAATATCATTTCTCATTCCATACTTCACTTTTTCATCCATATCAAAAGCCAAGAACTTCTCACTTTCTTTATCATCCTCATTTACAACAATGATGCGTGGTCTCTTATTTGAATTTGAAAGTAGTTTAGCTATCTCTAACTTAGAATCTCGATAGTTCTCATATGATCCATGAGATTCTATATGTTCAGGAGATAGGTTTGTAAAGACTAATGCATCAAGGTCGATAAATTTATGTCTGTAATTTAATACACCCTGTGATGTCATTTCCAATACCATATATTCACAATCATGATCGACCGCCTCTCTAATTAACTTATGAATGAAACATCTACCTGGCATAGACATCTTATACATATTAGGCCTAGATTCATCACCAACTTTAAAACGGATTGTATTTGATACCGCTGTCTTAAAACCAGCTTCTTCCAATATTGAGTTTATAATCTCAGTTGTAGTACTTTTACCTTTTGTTCCTGTAACTGCAATTACTTTAATTCTCTTCGATGGGAATCTATAAAATACTGCACCAAACACTGCTAGAGCATAATGATATACAGGGTTAAATATTCTAAAAACTCTGTTGGGTAAAATCTGCTTAATTTTGTTGAATATATTATCTATCATACTATTTTCCTAAAATCTTAAGTGCTTCTCGAACTTTCTCATTTGTCTTTGTTATATCCTTAGGTAATTCTTTCAATGCATCCCTTGCTTCATTCTGGCTGTATCCAAGAGATTTGAGTGCTTCAAGTGCATCAGCATCACCACGCATAGAAGACTTCGCTTCTTCTGTGTGTGTAAACTTATCAACTTTGTCTTTCAGTTCCATAACTATTTTCTCAGCCACCTTCTTACCAATTCCTGATACTTTAATTAAACTAGAGGTATCATCTGTCTGTACAGCAGTTTGTAGTGCTTCCACTGATGCAGAATTAAGTATACCCAGAGCTGTTTTGGGGCCAATACCAGATATTGTAATCAAGAGTTCAAAAAAGTTTAGCTCCTGGATTGAAGAAAAGCCATATAGGTCCAGAGCATTCTCTCTAACCGCTAGATATGTCCAAAGGGTAGTTTCTTCCTTCTCCTTACCTAATTTCATCATAATATCCACAGTGGTATATATCTTGTATCCAACACCACTAACGTCTAAAACTACGTACTTAGGGTCTATATGAGCAATTGTGCCTGTTAATCTCGATATCATGCATCTATCATAGCCTGAACCTTGTATTTTTTAAAGGTATATGTTAGTTTTGTTGTACAAACATATATGGCAATTACTTCATCAGCAAAAAAGGCATTAAGAGCAGGGGAGAAGAAAAGAGTATTCAACCTACGTACTAAGGCTGCTATCGACGTTCCTCTAAAGAAGTTTAGAAAATTAATAGTTGAGAAAAAGGCAAAGGAGGCTAAAGAATTAATCCCAACTCTTTACAAAGCCCTAGATAAAGCAGCAAAAAGAAAGTATATTAAGAAAAATACAGCTGCTAGGTACAAGTCTAGAATAATGGCAGCAGCAAAGAAGCTAGGATAAATAAAAACAAATAGACCTTGACAGGTCTTTTTTGTTTGGTATTATCACGGCAAGTCATGCATGCAGTGGACTCTCTGGGGAGAACGACACAGCTGTGTGGCCTACCGATTGGTAGCCATACCGATCACAGGGGGCTCAGGATCCGCAAGGATACTGGGCTTACTTTTTTGTGCCCCTGGTAGGAATCGAACCTACATCACAACTTCCGCAAAGTTGTGTCCTATCCATTGAACGACAAGGGCATATCATCAATATATGTGATGATTAATAGACTAACATGTTTTCTTTAGAAACCAAACATTTCAAATATTTTCTGTGAAATTGGTTCATGGTGCTCAGTTTCAGAAATGTAGTTAAGCAAGATATCACGAACTTGCTCAGGATCAACCTCCTCAATATATATCATAAGAAAAGGCATGAAAGTTTTATGGGACTTAATGATTAATTTTGCAGGATTTGCATTGGCTTCAATCCAGAATGAATCCAGGGTGAGAAAAGGGTAGAGGGTATCATTCACAACAACCCCACGATCATTAATTTCATAATGAACCATTCTAGGTTTTTTTGATGCATGAACAACTAGGGCAAAGGCAGCAACTATAATAAAAAGAGCAAAAATAATATTATTAAATATAATTGATAGCGCAGCAATAGTTATGGTTATAATACCAATTGCCCAATACCAGTCATTATTTTTCTCTGTGTGAACATGTTCGGGTGCATCCCATGAGATGAGCGGTTTCATGGATATTATTATAGCATAGTAGAAATACGTTAATACTAAACAGTATTTATTTTGTCCTCACTTTTTATTGCAACTAGCAATAGAACTATTATGTAGACGATATGCTCATCAACTATCGGATTATTCTCAGGTAAAACTAGGGCAAGGTACATGAGTAAAAGCATCAATATACCAGCCATACATCCATACTCCACTAATTTCTTTGTAAGTAGTGTGACACCAACAAATAGTAATCCTAGCATAAACAACCAATCTACAAGTGCTACTCCAGCTAGACTATGAAATATATCAGCGAAAGGACCTTTAACGGCAAATGATAGAAAGCCAGTTGTAGGTGATCCACCATTTATCCATGCTTTTGCTGATGTTGTAGCAAATCCTAAACCAAATGTTTTATCTAAAAATGCCCAAATAAATATAAAACCTATTGATAATCGTAAAGATGAAATTAAATATTTTTCTTTTAACATGTTATTAATTATAGCATGTAAAATAATCACTAGGCTTGTCCCACTAGACTATTATCTGTTTATATTTAAATTTCTTAAGATTATCAGAAATATCACTATACGATTTTCCGCAAATCATACCTCCCGCAATAAACTCTTCTTGGGTCACATCAATCAAACACCATGAAGGCATTACAAAATCTGACTTCTCTTTAATTGAGTTAAACTCTACGTCAGCTAGGATTAGACCAGAAAGAGCACCACGGAATACATCAATTTCATATGTCACCTCATTTTCTTTGTAATAAAAGCGTGTTTTATTTACCCGTTTTCCTTTAAGAGTACTTAATTCTCTGAATTCGGCTTCCGTTAGTGGAATTGTAGTTTCAAGTTGTCGAGAAGCGTCTCCATTTTTAATAGGTTGCTTTTTTGTAATTTCATATTTATTGCCTGCTTTTCTAATACGTAATACAGGATGATTTGATTCGGTTGGTATATAAATATCAATTAGCTCCTTTGATGGCGATGATAGAGCGCCCTCAGGTAACTTTTTTACTAGGTATGTTAATTCAAGTTCTTCCATATCTTGTTTAATTCTAAACTTTATCTAGTATAAATCTTCTTTCAAGAAAGGAACTAATGCTCCAATGACAGCTGGGGTATACCAATCAGTGTATGTAAGTGTGTCATTTGTAAGGGGACCAATAGTGCCTGTACCTGTTTTGGTCCCTGACTTCTGCAGAACCTTATCAGTTGCATGACTCTGCTCCATTCCTTCGTGAATGATTAAATTTCTTATAGCAGGAGGAAGAGCAAAGCTGAATGTTCTTCCATACCCTTGTTTATTATTTTTAGATTCAATAATAACCCAACCATAATTATACAAATCCCCGTACATTTCCTCAGTCCCTCCTTCAAGTCCAACATAAAAATCTCCCTCCGGTGAAAGTTCTCTTGCGTGTTTAATCCTACCAAGTGCACCACTTCTTATCTCATCATTCGACATCGGCTGATCGCTAATTCCCGAGCTAGCTTTAACGCATTCAAATACAAAATTAACCTCAGGAAACAGGGTTTTAAATCCTCGTTTTACAGCCTCTTCTTTTACGGGACTTATAGAACCAATGATAACTCTCATGAAGAAATTATAACATTAAAATTAATCTGCAGGATTGGTTAGGTCCTTTTAGGACTGTTGATTAGACAGAGAATAAGGTAAATCTATCTGTATTCCATAATCTTAATATTTGTGGTTAAATAGAAATATGAAAAAACTAATTTTAGTAAGTATATTGTTAATAGTTCTGGTTCAAATGTTTATCCTAGAAACTCAATTTGTAAATGCTTGTTCTCCAATAATTAGAACGCCAGAAGAATCGTTTGCTTCCTCAACTATTGTCGCTAGGGGAACAGTAGTAGAATTTATATCCGCAACTTCAACTAATAGTAACGGTGACCTGGCTATAGATAACACTGCAAAGTTAAATATAAAAACATATTGGAAAGGGAATGTGGGAAAGAATATAACAATTAAAAGCAGCAACATTCCAGGGTTTTCGTGTGGACCAGTTTTCGGTGAGAAGATTAATGGTAAGGATATCATTGTTTATGGAACTGGTATGGGAAATATTTTTAATGTGGGTTTTTCAGATATTAGTACTGTTGATAAGAAAATCTTAAAAGAGTTAGGAAAAGGATATGATCCAATAGAAACGACAGTAGTTACTCCTACACCAGTAACTTTTAAGTTTAATAGAAATCTAACAGTCGGTTATTCAGGAGAAGATGTTATTGAACTTCAAACCAAACTGGAATCTTTAGGATATCTCAAAATACCTCAAGGCACTGCTAAGGGTTTCTTCGGACAACTCACAAGAAAAGCTCTCGCTGAATATCAAGAGGCAAATGGAATAGTGCCAGCAGTAGGGTATTTTGGACCAGTTACTAGGCAAATATTAAATAAATAAATTTTTGCTGGCAGTTTGGTACGCTGTTGGAATCAGTTTATTGGTAGATAGGAAACAATACTTTTCAATTCCTTATTATAGCGAATCTATTTTGTTAGTTTAAAAGAATTTGAATTAACAAGAAAGCGAGTATGAATTTTTCCTAATAATTTACCTAAAAAATATAGGAGTGAAGTATTTACTACATAACCTAAAAACAATGATTTTAGTAAAAATCCAAATGGAAAACTTAATAAGACAAGTGAAATTCCTATACCTATAGCGCAAGAATCAGCCTTACAAGTTAAATACCAAAGACCCAAAAAGATAAGTACAATGATATATGCGCCTGATAAAAACAAACCTGTTCTTGATATTTTTTCCATGTTTATTTTCTGCGGAAGCGGTGAGATTCGAACTCACGACCCAGTTGCCCGGGTTCCGCTTTTCAAGAGCGGTGCCTTCAACCACTCGAGCCACGCTTCCATCATTCTATTAGTACCATCTATCAATCCTTCTTAAGTGCTTAGGATTGCTGGAACCAACAATGTTGAAATATTGGCATATTTCTCTTAGATTTTCAAGTTGTACTGATCTGCCACCTCTTCGGAGTTTTGTTTTAAAGCCTAGATCTGAAAATATAGAGATAACCTGTTGAACTAAATTAGGTGAAGCGCTTGTGAAATTTAGGCGAGGATACATGTATGTTTTATTTCGAATATTGTGTGTCTCATGAACTACACACCCATCAGTATCAACTAGGCCACGTAGACATGATATTCTATATTTTTTTGATTCCATGATCCATTCTGGTATCGATACATTCTGATTTATCTTGTGGCCAATTTTTAAACCATTTTTTACTAAAAAATCTACCAGGCTACTTCTTGAAATAACTACACTAATAGCTTTGGTATCCTTAATTTTATATATTTTAGGATTCTCATTAAATAACTTTTTTAATAAAAGTATAATAAATTTAGAATAATCTTTATCCGTCTCTCCATTCAATGTAATTATCATCTGGTATTTAGTGATACCCCCATCTCCAATCAAGATCCCAAATAGTTCTGCAAGAGAGGATGAATATGGTGGTAATTTCACTTTCCTCCTTGTAGTTATGAGACTCGGATTCCTTTTACCATTTAGTTCCCACCATTTTTTCCACTGTTCTTTTCTATACTTTTCACTACCACCAACTTTTCCATATTTCCTCATAACTGCTTCGCCACCTAGTTTTCCTGCGGTTTTGTTATGCCAAAATTGATCCTCAATGCGTATTCCTTTCGGTAATTTTACTTTTAGATTGTTAATGATCATTCTCAGTATCTTAAATGTTATAGAGTATTTTTCATTTCTATAATTCAAAAGTATCCGTGGTTGTATATTCAACATCTTGGAAAAATCTACCCAACTGACCCCGGTCCTATTTTTAACATCTATAAAAAACTCCCTCTGTTTATTTAAGGGGAAAATAACTCTATCTGTATCTTTGTATTTAGACAGCTCAATCATACATCCTATTTTAACATTTATGTATTTAAGCTACAATCATGTCCTATGAGATATCTTGGAATTGACTACGGATCAAAGAGGGTAGGTCTAGCACTTTCTGATGAGAATGCTGAGTTCGCTATGCCTTTGATTGTATTAAATAATTCAAAAAATATATTAAATGATGTTGTAAAAATACTAAAAGATAAGGGTATATCAGAAATAGTTTTAGGTGAATCAAAAAACTATAAGGGAGAAGCAAATACGATTCTTCCAGAAAGTAAGAATTTTAAGATGGATTTGGAGGCTCAGGGATACAATGTTCACTTTGAACCAGAGTTTATGACTAGTGTGAATGCAGAAAGATTTCAGGGGAAGAATGATATGCTCGATGCTTCAGCAGCAGCTTTAATACTACAAAGTTTTCTTGATAAAGCTAATTCAAAGAGGTAATATAAAATTATGAATGAAAATCAACAACCAGTCGTGCCAGTACCTAGTGTAAATCCCAAGATCTCATATGATGATTTTGCCAAGGTTGAGATAAAAGCAGGCAAAATACTTTCAGCCGAAAAGATTCCTGATACAGATAAGTTACTAAAGTTATCAGTTGATTTTGGAGAAGATAAACCAAGACAGATTGTATCTGGTATATCAATGTACTTTCCAGAACCAAGTACATTGATAGGGAAGGTGTGTATGTTTGTAACAAATCTTGAACCAAGGATGATAAAAGGACATGAAAGTAATGGTATGCTATTCGCTCTATCTACAAATGAAGGTAATTTCTCACTATTAGAACCAAACTCAAGTATTCCAGTTGGTACTAAAGCAAAATAATGTTGCATACACTACTTGATCCATTGATTATAATTAAAACACTTGGTTTGATTGGTGTGGTTGCAATAGTGTTTGCTGAATCTGGACTCTTCTTCGGTTTTTTTCTACCTGGTGATTCACTTCTTTTTACAGCAGGCTTCCTGGCCTCACAAGGTTTGATATCTATTACCTGGCTTCTCATACTCTGTTTCATTGCTGCCGTAATTGGTGATAATGTTGGATATTTCTTTGGTAAGAAGGTGGGTCCAATGATTTTCAATAAAGAAGACTCACTCTTCTTTCATAAAAAACATATAAATAGAGCTCAAGATTTTTATAATAAATATGGTAAAAAAACTATATTTCTCGCTAGATTCATACCAATTATAAGAACTTTTGTGCCAATAGTTGCTGGAGTAGCGGGCATGGAGTATAAGACTTTCTTCAGGTTCAATATTATCGGAGGTTTTGTTTGGACATGGGGGATGCTGGGTACAGGATATATACTAGGTAATATAATTCCTAATGCAGAAAAGTACCTCTCACTTATAATTATAGTAATTATAGTCATCTCATTTATCCCTGCTGTGTATGAATTCTTTAAACAAAAACAAAAGGTGGTATAATTAAAGAGTGAATTTCTTTAAAATATTTCCCCCACCAAAATATTTAAATATCCCATATACCGGATTAGATATTTCTGATGATGCAATCAGATGTATAGAATATTCAGAAGGGCATCATGGGTATACTCTATCTAAATATGGTACTAGACCACTTAGACCAGGAATTATTGATTCTGGATATATAAAAGATGAGAAAGCTCTAGTACAAGAAATATCGGCTTTAGCAAAGGAACTAAAGATTAGTATAGTCAAAGCCTCTCTTCCAGAAGAGAGAATGTATTTGTTTAAGACTGAAGTTCTGGGTGTAGATGAGGATCAGATAAGACAAAATATAGAATTTAAACTTGAGGAGAATGTTCCTCTACCGGCTTCAGATGCAGTATTCTTTTTTGATAAGTTACCAGAGATAGAGGGTAGTGGTAAATTGCATGCCAGTGTTTCAGTCAGCCCAAGAGATTTGGTAAATAGTTATCTAAATGTTCTAAAAGAATCAGGATTAACAACTATATCTTTTGAAATTCAGGCAAAGGCTATAGCTAGAGCTGTGGTGTCACACGAATCAAAAGATACAGTGATGATAATCCATGTGATGAATAAAAAGACAGGACTATACATAGTTTCGGCTGGTGTTATTTGTTTTACATCAACAATTCCATGGGGAGGTGAGCTTGTGAGAGGAAAGAATTTGGCTGATATACCAGATGTAATTTTTAACCTAAAGAAAGAAATTGAAAAGGTTCATGCATACTGGCAACAGTATGGCGAAGGTAGAAATATAAAATCAATTATAGTTTCGGGGCGAGATGCTGTTACGATAAGTCAGATATCACATATATCACCAGATAGTAATATAAATTTATCAATAGCAGATGTTTGGCGAAATGCTTTCTCTGTTAACCACTATATTCCGAAGATTTCTTTTGAAGATTCTCTAGACTACGCTACTGCAGCTGGTTTAGCCTTACCATAATATATCAATATGATTCATTACACTCTATTACCAGAAAAAGAAATTAGATCTCTTAAAAAAGAGTATAGAATTAGGTTAGTAATTTTTATGCTTTTCTTTGTCTCTTGTTCAATCTTAACTGGCGTTATCGCTCTAATACCTGCATACTATTTCTCATATTCACAAGAAAAGATATCACTTGCTAGATTAGCTGAGCTACAAAACGGTAGACAGACAAGTGGCTTTAATGATGTTCTAAAAGAGTTGTCAGTTAGTAACGATTTAATGAAGCAGATAAAGTCTCACAAGGAAACTCCTGCATATTCAAAATTAATTTCTAAAATAATTGGATATAAAAACTCGGGTATCAATGTATCATCATTTGCTATTACAAATATGGATAATGCAGCAACTACAACTGTATCTGTGGTAATACAGGGAAAATCCACAACTCGTGAATCACTAATTCAGTTTAAGGATATGCTTGAGACTGACCCTATGATTTCTAATGTTGAATTACCAGTTTCGGATCTAGCGAAGAGCAAGAATATTTCATATTCAATTAAGATATCTATAATTCCAAATATATGAAAATTAATCATAGACACTACATCCTCATACTATTTTCAATCGTTAGCCTAGTCTTTTCGCTATTGGTCTATGTATTTATATACAAGAAAACTACCATGCAGGCAGATCATTATGTGTTATCTAGTAAGGAAGTAGAAAATGAAGATGAAAGGAGAAAGAGTGAGAGGGAATTGGTAAAAAGATTTAATTCAACTACCGAGTCTAGATCCAAATTAAAATCATTCTTCATAGTAGGGGACAAAGTAGTTGATTTCATTGAGCAGGTAGAGAGTATTGGAGACTATTCAAAAACAGATTTAGAGCTTTCATCAATATCTAATTCACAAGGAATGGTCAAAGCCAAGATAAGCGCAAAGGGAAGTTGGTCCGGGGTAATAACCGCTCTAGCTCTTTTGGAGAATTTACCACTTAGCGCGAATCTTAAGAATGTTAGACTTGATGTCTCCGGTGATCAAGCAAAAGGACAGCATATTTGGAACCTAATGCTTGAAATTGAAGTTTTAGCGATACAATAATATATATGCCAAATCTTTTTAAGAAAAAATTCATGAAGGTACCAAGCACATCATTTTCTGTGATGTTTAGGGAAATAGGAAGAAATGCTTTTGTAGATTGGTTGATAATACTAATTATTAACATTGTACTAACCACCCTTGTCATACTCTTTGGTTTCTATCTATATTGGCAAATATCCACAGGTAACTACACAACTCAAGAAACAGTAAGTGGTACAAATAATAAGATTTTCAATGAAAAAGATCTTGATACGATAATAGATCGCTTTAAAGGTAAGCAGGATAATAGTACTCAAGCAAAGTCAGGGTATAGAGGAGTGTCTGATCCCTCTTTGTAATTTTCACTTTTTCTGTTATATTCTTCTATAGAAGCGTGTATGGGTTAGAGTGATGTGGTATAATCCTTATATGCCTTATAAAAACAAGGAGGATTTATATAAAGCACAAAAAAGACATCGTATAAAAGTAAGATCACAACTACTCGACTTTTTACGTAATAAAAAGTGTATAGATTGTGGAGAAGATGACCCAATAGTTCTGGACTTTGATCATAGGAATCAGTCTTCTAAGTTTAAGACAATCAATAAAATGTTGTCAGGACATTATTCTTGGATGTCGGTAATGGAGGAGATTAAAAAATGTGATATACGTTGTGCTAATTGTCATAGGAGAAAGACCTACAAACAATTAAAAGGTTTTGGTAAAACAATGCCCCTGTAGTTAAATGGATATAACTACGGACTTCTAAGCCGTTATTGTTGGTTCGATTCCAACCGGGGGCACAAATGTGGATAATAAAGTACTTAGTAAGTGCTAAATAGGGTATAATTAAGGAAGGAATTTATTAATAATTAATTTATAAAAAAATGAAAGCACTACATGTAATTGCATTTATATTAGTTATCGTAGGAAGTTTGAATTGGTTGCTAGTTGGTTTGTTCGATCTTAACGTCGTAACATATCTAGGAACTATTGTTGAGAAGATCGTCTATATCCTAGTAGGTCTATCAGCAATATACCTTGTTGTTACACATAAGAAGTCTTGCTCAGATTGCGTAGCTTCTGGTAATACAGCAATGTAATTGATTGGGAAGTAACTAAAACAAAAACCACCATATGGTGGTTTTTGTTTTATCTGTGCGCGATGCAAGACTCGAACTTGCGACCTACCCGGTGTAAACGGGTTGCTCTACCAACTGAGCTAATCGCGCATGTATTAAATAGACATATGTTAGATTATCGTATATTGTTGTTATTATCAAGAGCTAATCATTTTTATGAAGATAGATATCATATACGAAGACAAAGATATTGTTGCTGTTAATAAGCCAGCGGGTATTGTGGTACACCCAGATGGACGCTCAAGAGGGCCATTTCTAACTGATTGGATATTAAAAAACTATCCAAAAACAAAGAGTGTTGGTGAACCGCTAGAAACAACAGATTTTGGTATCATAGATCGCCCAGGCATAGTTCATAGATTAGACAGAGACACTACAGGTGTGATCTTGATTGCTAAGACTAAGGCAGGACATGAGTGTTTAAAGACACAGTTTCAAGATAGGACACTTACAAAGAAATATTTGACTTTTGTCTATGGCGAAATCAAGGATAGATTTGGAATTATTAAAAGACCAATTGGTAGAAGCCCAAATGATTTTAGAAGATGGTCAGCTACACGAGGTGCAAGGGGTGAGCTTCGTGATGCTGAGACATGGTATACACTCCTATCATACAGAGCAGGGTATTCTTTTCTCGAGGTTGAACCAAAGACAGGTAGAACTCATCAGATCAGAGTTCATTTTAAGGCACTTAACCACCCAGTTGTCTGTGATGGGCTATATGCACCAGAAAAGATCATAGAAAGGCCTAATGCACTGGGTTTTAATAGGAATGCACTTCATGCATATTCAATTGAGTTTACTAACTGTGCAGGCAAGAAAATAATGGTAAAAGCGTCAATACCAGAGGATTTCATCAATGCTATTGAGGAGTTAGGTATACAAGAGGTTGCGAAAAAGGAAGGTCTGTGTTAGATTTGTTCTTACTTATACAAGAATATATGGCATCAAATACTAATATTATTTCAGCAGTAAACATCGAAGAGCGAAAGAAACTCGATATTCGTCCTGGTGATACAGTAAAGGTTTGGCAGAAGATACAGGAAAAGGGTAAGACACGCCTACAGGCTTTTGAGGGACTTGTGCTAGCTCGTAAGCATGGTACAGAGGCAGGTGCCACATTCACCGTTAGAAAGGTTATAGACTCTGTAGGTGTTGAAAAGATCTTTCCACTATATACTCCAATGATAGATAAGATAGATCTATTAAGACGTTCAAAGGTTAGACGAGCAAAACTATATTTCGTAAGAGAGAAGGCAGCAAAGGAAATCCGAAGACAGATGAGAAGAATGCTTGCTATCGACAAGGATCAGAACACAGACACAAAGCACAATGCAAAGGAGCTAGCTGAAGAGAAAAAAGAAGAGGTAAAAGCATAATGAAAGAAAAACTCGAGAAATCGAGTTTTTCTTTTGTTGAAAATATTAACTTAATTCGATATAGTTCATGCATGCCCAGGTGGCGAAACTGGCTAGACGCACTACCTTGAGGTGGTAGCGCCCTCACGGGTATGGAGGTTCGAATCCTCTCCTGGGCACACATAATTATTTTGTCGGATCAATGTTAAAATAAAACTATGGATATAAAGTCTATCGGAACAAATGCAGACAAGATGGCAAGGGTCGACATTTCTAAGGTGTATAAGGGTTATTTTTCAGACCCTAAAAACATAGCAAGGTTTATTGAGCTCGGTATACAACCCATATTCAATCATTTTCCAATGGAAATGACATATGTTGATTTTGGTGGAGGGCAAGGTCATCTAGCTGTAGGCGTAAAAAAGTATTTAGAAAATTCAGGACGTAAAATTAGAACAGTTGTAGTAGATGCAAACGAAGATTATCTGAAAGATTCAGAAGAAAAAGGGTTAGAAATTCAACTATGTAATTTGGAAGAAGTTTCTTTTTCGAATCTTGACTTGGTTACCATGAGAGCAGTTCTTCACTATAATGCCCCTAAAGACCAAAGGTTAATTTTGAAAAATATTCTCAATTCCTTAAAAACTAATGGTCATTTAGTCCACCAAAATAGTTCAGGAAACAAAGAAAATTGTGATTTGCGTTCTGCTATTTCTAATATACCAGAACTGGGTCGCGCAGGATCTGGAAATTATCATTGGATTTGTGAAGATGACTATTTTCAAATTCTAAAAGAAGTAGGCTTTAAAGAAATTACTCATGTAGGATATACCAAATCAAATGAGTGGTCACCAGAGGAGCAGTGGGATAGGTTTAATTCTGATATAGTCCAAAAGGTACTTAAAAATAATAATCAGAATGATTTGAATAAAATCGAAGACCGAAAGAGTATCTATCTTCAAAAGGCATACGGATTAATTGATGAATACAGTAATAAATATGGTAAGGAATATCTGGGTATTATAGATACTGGTGAAGGAAGAGTTCTAATTAGATACTCTTACCCAATAATAATTTCAAAAAAATAAATATATGGACCTTTCAAATAAAAAATGTATACCTTGTGAAGTTGGTGGAACGCCAGTGGATGCTAAATCTATAGCTATCTTCTCTAAAGATCTTACAAAATGGAAAGTGATGGAAGATAAGAAGATATCAAGAAATTTCCAGTTTAAGGATTTTAAAGAATCGATGGTTTTTGTTAATAAAGTAGCAGATATAGCAGAAGGAGAGGGGCATCATCCTGATATTCATATATACTACAATAAAGTCGATATTGAGATCATGACCCATGAAGTTGGTGGTCTAACAGAGAATGATTTCATCGTTGCAGCAAAGATTGATAGGATAACTATTTAATCTTCTTACCGTAAACTCCTTTTAATAGATCAATATCTTTTTTAGATTTAACCAATAGATCAATATTCTTGCTTTTCATTGATGCTAGAACCTTGCTTCCAAGTGAATCTTTTACAGTCTTGTCGTAAAAGTTTCTAAAAGCTTCAAAGTCTTTTATAAAACAATTACCTCCAGCACCTCTTCCACTTTTATGTATTGGTGATGCATATCTATTAGGTATAAGAGGGTCGGCTTTCAGAATCGGCTCAATTTCACTCCAATTTGCACCAACTTTTTTAGCAGCATCATATATTAAATTAAAGAAAATTATTTGGGTATATCCACTACAATTATGTGCATATTTAATTAGTTCAGCTTCTTCGTAAGATATAGTTTTGCTATGTGGAGCTTTAGGCAGTACAGAGTGAACCAATTTAGCAGCAATCTTATGTTGATTTGATTTGGTATCAATACCAACAATATTCATAAAAGGCTCCTTAGCATCTTTTGCTGCCGTTGCTTCACTCAGAAATTCTGGTGAATGCATAACTATTCTGTCAGGATATTTTTTCTGTATACGTCTTGCTACTCCAGGTAGTATGGTGGATTTAATTACTGCAATAGACTTTGGAGATACAAGTGACACAACCTTTTCGATTATACTTGAATCGTATCCCTTAGGAGTGGTAGGAGTAGGGACAGCTATAAATACTATCTTACACAGACCAATTTTATCCCTATTCATCTCATACTGAGGTTCTTTAGAATACCTAACAACATCATAACCTCTGTTTTCAAAGTCATCAGCATAGTGTTTTCCGATCCAGCCTTGTCCGATAAAACCGATTTTCATGACATACATTATAGCATTTCAGGCAAGTATTGTGGATGCTTGTGATTGGCTATAAAGTGCTAAATCTGGTATAAAGATAAAGTTAGTTTATGGTGGCTATGGTGTAGCGGTTAGCACCAGAGTTTGTGGAACTCTTAGTTCGGGTTCGACTCCCGATAGCCACCCAGAGTTGACATTTCAGTATAAACAAAGTATTGTATTATTTGAACATGGTAGGCTTTACTGATACAAATTCAGTGTGGGTAGGCCATGAAACAAAAGGTTCATTGTGAAGAAACTCAAATCAGTCCTTGTTAGGCAGGGTGACAAAAATCTGCAAATCATCCAAAGACTCGCGGAGGCAATTCAGGATGCTGGTGGTGAAGCCGATGACGACTTGCTCCGTCTGCTCTCAGAGGAGAGGTTGGCCGATGAGGTTGCAAAATTGATGGTCAGAAGCCTATTCGTGCGAGTGGCAACGATTGAAGTTGCACCCAAAGGAGCAAACCAGCTTCTCGATCTCGTAAATACGGTACCGGTCGGCGATGAGATCGGTGACATAGGTAAACGCGATTCAGTTCTTAAGGCACTTCCAGTCCAATACTCCTGTGCCGGACACTACACACTTTTCCGTGTGGCGCGCGGTAGTAAACTCTCAGTTTTCCGTCAAGTCATGGCGCGTTATGGGCTCAACATGGCCGATCCCAGCCAACTCATTCTGTGTCTACCTGAGATCAGGGAGTACATCAAAGAAAACTACAAGTCTGGCTATTATTTGCGTTTTTACGCAGCATCCCATAATAATCTGGATACAGGTGTGTTCTTCCAGTCGCAGACTGCGCATGGACAAGACTGGCTGAGTGAGATACTTCGTACCTGGAACACGGGAACAGCGGTCTCATCTGCTTCATCGGATCTTATCTTGGTACAAGGGGCTGTATAGGACCAGCACCTATTTCGAAATCGAATTCAAACAACCGCAGAGTAACATCTGCGGTCTGCCTTTTATGTTAAAAATATTAAATTGACTTTTCCATAGAATAATATAACTTGAAGTCTGGGTAAACCAAGCACAACCAACTCACCAAAACATGAAGACATCTGCAATTGTTATTCTGATCCTCCTCGTCATCCTGCCTGTCGGCGTCCTCCTCATCAAACTGCTCGGCAGAAAGAGACAGATACAACCACTGAGATTCGACAACTTGGAGGATATTCAGAGGTTGTCGGGCGGTACCGCCAGATTCACATTCCAGGGTATTGAATACTCCGGGGTGATAAATATGGTGGAGTATATTCCACTTTCAGGAGGTGCGATAAGAGTTACGCTGTTATCGCTACAACCAACATCATCTGGGCCTGCTGTACCAGACATCCCGCTGGAATTCATCTTCTCTCTATTTATGGCAGAAGCCACTTCAACAGAACGAGGACTCTGGATCCGTTCAGTCCTTCCTCCTGAGGATTTTGGTCAAGAGATTTCTCTGACCATTAAGGAGTGATTCACACACCCCTCAAAGTTTTGATTTCAAGTCCTCGGCTCACACCGGGGATTGTTTTTTTTATCCCCTAAACCCATTTGGTGTATAATACTTGTATGGATCAAAACATGACACCAAGACAAATTAAAATAGTGTGGTTTCTATTAAGATTTGGAGTAGCTTTTGTATTTCTCTACGCCTCCATTTCTGCTTTTATTAATCCAATACCGTGGCTAGCATATTTTCCAGATTTTATGAGAGATTGGAAAATTGATGACATTCTTCTCATAACTTGGGGTGGGGCAGAGTTAGTTATTGGTCTATGGCTGCTATCCGGTAAAAAGATTTTTCTACCAAGTATTGCTGCAGCAGGATTAATGTTCGGTATATTTATTACGGATTTTCATACTATGAATATCATATTTCGAAACGTGTGTATTCTATGTACTTCGATAAGTTTGGCTATAATCTCAAACCCACACTATGATTTTCACCTAAGACACGGAAAAGATGAAGCAGAAGAGACTCATACTGAGATAGTGGTATATAACGGTAAGCAGGGATAAATGAAAAGAATCACTATTGTATTTGTAGTTTCTTTTATACTAAATTTCATATGGGAGAATATTCACTCCCTATTGTACTCTCACTATATGGGAGGGAAGATAACAGAATTCATACTTTTACGCGCAACACTTGGTGATGCAGTGATGATTACAATTTTCTACTTACCATTTCTTTTCCTACCATGGTTTAAGGATAAGTACTGGATGATCACTATTATTGGTCTCATTGTTGCTATTAGTATAGAGTGGGCTGCTTTATCTACAGGTAGATGGGCATACAATGAATACATGCCAATTATTCCAATATTGGGTATCGGTCTAACACCAACACTCCAATTGGGAATACTCGGATATCTTTCCTTGAAGATTCAAGATATTATATATAAATGAATATATACTTAATAATTCTATCTGCACTAGAGGGTTTTACTGAATTTCTGCCAGTTTCATCAACTGCTCACCTCATCTTGCTATCTAAATTTTTGCACGTAGATACGACTGATGCATACATAAAGTTCTACATACTCTTCATCCAGTTTGGCGCCTTGTCTGCGGGTTTGATTATATACATAAAAAAAATCTTCTCTGATAGAAAGATTTTTATAAATCTATGCATTAGTTTCATTCCAAGTGCTATTATCGGTTTTATATTTTATAAACTATTCAAACAGCTATTGGAAGGGAATATGATCCTAATAGCTATAACTATGGCAATAGGTGGAATAATATTTATATATTTAGAAAAAGTATTTATGCGGAAGATAGTAGGTAGGGATCTAGAAAAGTTTGGTAAAGAAGAAATCTCAATGCTTGATGCATTTGTAATAGGTATTGCACAAGCTATCGCTATTGTTCCTGGAGTATCGAGATCAGGTGCAACAATTATTGCCGGTATCTTAAGGAAGATAAAGAAATCTACAATTATTGAATATACATTTCTACTAGCATTACCAACACTAGGTGCAGCGGTGATATATGATGCATATAAGTCAAAGGACATTTTACTAAAATTGCATTCCTGGGACGGTCTAATTTTAGGATTTGTAGTCTCACTTCTCGTAGCATTTCTAGTGATTCTTTTTCTAAAGAAACATTTGAATAAGATATCTCTTACCGCCTTTGGATACTATAGAATACTAATTGCAATAATAATTCTTATATCACTTTCAATGCCGAATAAGGTCATTCCTAATACTAAGGTGGTGATAGAAAATAATGTTGTAGCTCCAGTTGTAAATATAAAACCTAAGAATGTATATCCAGGTGATCCAGTAATGGTTACCATTAGTGCCAGCTCTACAATATCAAGTGTTATGTATGACACCAAACAGATTCAAACGCTTACATATAAAGGCAAGAAAGTTGCTTTCATTGCCATTCCATTTGAGGAGACAAAAATGGAACATTCAATAAAAGTAACCCTGAATAATGGCATGGTTATTAATGAACCGTTAACGTTAACCCCACGTGAGAAAATTGAAAAGCCATTAGGTATTCCAGAGAAACTCGGAGGTAATACCAAAGAAGCTGGAAAGACTCTTGTCGATAATCTGACTAAAGAAAATGCAAGTATCAACAATATAAAAACTGCAACTACCAGTTTATGGACTGACGCTTTTGGTAAGCCATTAGAATCAATATTTGTAACAGATGATTATGGCTACAATAGAGATACTGTCGGTTTTTTAATAGCTCATAAAGGAACAGACTTCAGAGCTTCAATCGGTACTCCAGTTATGGCTATGAATGATGGCATTATCAGAGTCTCTAGACTATATACCGTATATGGTAATACGGTAATTATAGATCATGGTCTTGGATTGAGTACTTTATATATGCACCTATCAGAGTTAAAAGTAAAAGAGGGGGATACTGTTAAAACTGGAGATATAATAGGTTTAAGTGGTAGGACAGGTTATGCTGATGCAGCACATCTTCATTTAAGTATTAAGATTGGCGGCATTTCAATCGATCCAGCAAAATTCATGTCTTTCTTTGATATAATATAATTAAAGAAAATGAAGAAAATAAAAGATAAGAAAAATGCTCATGCACTAGTTAGGGATGTAGTTATGATAGCTATCGGTATTGTTATAGCGCTTATACTTTCTAAAATAGGTTTTATTGATAGAATAATTTTCTTTTTTAAGGACTACTATATGGTAGCCAGCTTTATAGCAGGACTCTTTTTTACTTCTGTGTTTACTATCGCGCCTGCGTCTGTAACTCTAGTACATATTGCTCAAGATTCACCATCGACAAGTGTGGTTCTTTGGGGAGGTCTAGGTGCTATGGTTGGAGATCTAGTACTTTTCCTTTTTATAAAAGATCATTTCGCTGAAGATCTCAAAAAGGCTATTGGATCAAAAACTGCCAGGTATTTTTTAAAGTCCCTACATTTCGGTTTTATGAGATGGCTGTCACCAGTGATTGGCGCATTAATAATTGCATCACCACTGCCAGATGAGTTCGGGCTAACTCTTCTTGGTATGTCAAAGGTTAAAACTGTTATTCTAATACCTATTGCTCTGGTTATGAATATGCTAGGAATATATCTCCTTATCCAATTTTCTCATTTATTATAAAAGTGATATAATGCCCGCATGAATACAAAAAGAATACTGAGTTGGGGCTCATTTATTATCGTTATTGGTCTGATTATCTGGGGTATGATTGCGGCTGCTAATAAGGCAGAAAAGATTAACAATAATGTTGCACCAGTTGATAAAGTTACATCTGAAGATTGGGTTAGGGGTTCTGCATCGTCGACTGTTACTATAGTTGAGTATAGTGATTTTCAGTGTCCGGCATGTGGACTATATTTCCCGATAGTTGAAGAGTTGTATACTAAATATAATACACACTATCAGTTTGTATATCGTCATTTCCCTCTATCACAACACCTAAATGCTATACCTGCAGCACAAGCAGCAGAAGCGGCAGGTATACAAGGAAAATTCTGGGAGATGTACTCAATGATTTTTGAGAATCAGAAATCATGGGAGAATCAGAGCATACCAAAACCTGTCTTTATTGATTATGCTAATAAGTTGGGTCTTGATGTAGATAAATTTGCTACTGACTATGAACTACCTGAGATAAAAGCAAAAATAGAGTCACATGTAAAAAGTGGACTGAAGGCGGGGGTTAATAGTACACCAACATTTTATTTAAATGGTAAGAAAATTAATGCACAAAGTTATGAACAATTTAAAACTCTTATTGACGAAGCCACTGCAACTACAACAGCTTCCTAAGTGGATACCTATAGTAATATTAGTGCTATCACTCGTTGGTTTTGCTGATGCAACATATCTGACTGTAAAACATTATCAAGGTATCATACCTCCTTGTGCAATTTCTGGATGTGAACAGGTGCTTTCAAGTAGCTATTCTGAGATTCTCGGTATACCAGTAGCTCTATTAGGTTTAATATTCTATCTCTTCCTACTAATATCAATATTTGCATATTACGATTCAAAGAGTTCTTTTGTGAAAGATATCTGCATAAAAATTGTCTCTATATTAGCACTACTTGGTCTACTCGGTGCTCTTGGTTTTATCTTCATAATGCTTTTTGTACTGCATGCAATATGTATATATTGTATGGTCTCTGATGTAATCACAATATTTATAGCTATTTTTGCTTTCCATATAGTGTATTTAGGTATAAAGACTAATCAAGACGTATTATGAATGAAAAAGACTATGAACTTCTAGATTCTGGAGAAGGTGAAAAACTCGAAAGATTTGGTAATTTTGTTCTATCTCGCCCGGATCCGCAAGCACTGTGGAGAAAGAATTTAAAAGATAAGGATTGGAAGGTTGCTGATGCAAGTTTCTCTAGATCAGAGGTTTCAGCAGAATGGACATATAAAAAGGAGAAACTTGATAAGTGGTCAATTAATTTTGGTGGTCTAAAGCTTTGGATTAAGCCAACAGCTTTTAAACATACAGGACTTTTTCCAGAACAATATGTGAATTGGAATTGGATGAGGAATATACTAAAAGATAATGTTGGTGCGGATGTTCTTAATCTCTTCGGATATACTGGCGGTGCATCTCTGGCTTGCGCACAAGCTGGTGCAAAGGTTGTTCATGTAGATGGGTCAAAGTCTGCTATAACTTGGGCAAGAGAAAATGCAGAACTCTCTGGTCTAGCTGATAAACCAATACGATGGATTCTAGAAGATGCACGTGTTTTTGTTGGAAGAGAGATAAAGAGAGGAAATATGTATGATGGAATAATAATGGATCCACCAGCGTTCGGTCATGGGGCTAATAAGGAAGTGTGGAAGATTGAGGAAAATTTCTTAACTTTAGTTGAGGATTGCATAAAGCTATTGAAAGATAAGCCACTATTCTTTCTAATAAATGGATATTCAGCAGGATATTCAGCTATAGCATATAGAAATGTTTTGAGTGTTTTGGTTGATAAATTTGGTGGGAGTATAGAAATAGGGGAATTAACATTACCTGAATCTCGAACAAACAGACTTCTTCCTTGTGGTATTTTTGCTAGATGGAGTAGGTAGAAGGCCTTGCTTTTTATTACATTTTGTGTTATAAAGATAACTGCTTTGACAACAATTAGCAAGGAGGTTATGTGAAAGAAAAGAAAAACCGTATGGAGATAGCACTAGATGCTATCTCGTACGTTTGGAAGATTACAGTCGTACTTCATCGGAGGTACTACCTGTACACCCTAATGATTCTCGCAATACAGATGATGTCGATCAGCCAGTCGTTCTTGGTTGGAAGAGGGGTTGATATCATAGTCGGTTCAAGTGACTTCATGTCGCTTGGCGGCATTACTGTACTGATTGCGGTGATATCAGTGTTAATCTGTCTCGGACACATTATAGAGTCAGTCTTCCATATTAACAATATAGCTTTTGATGTGGAAGGGCACTTAAGACTCTATTCATTCGGCAAGCTATTTAAGCTTTCGCCGGGTCAGATCACTCGTGAAAATACAGGACTAAAGATGGATACTCTGCAGAAGGGTTCATCAGCGGTCACTGATCTCATGAGTCTAATCTTCGAGCATGTCATTCCAACTGTCATAAGGATACTGATTTCGATTAGTCTCTTGTTCTATGTCAATTGGATCGTGGCGATTTGCATTCTTTCTGCTTCCATCTGTTTCGCCGTTGCGAGTATTGTCACAAACAACTACTACGTCGACAGAGTTAAAGAAGCTAGGAAGTTAGAGTCGGATACTGAGACAAAGTTCTGGGAAATCGTGAAGAATCTCAAACTTGTCATCAGCATGGCCGCACATGAAAAGACACTTAGAAGTTTCTTGCAAAGGCAAGACACGGCTTTTCGTGAGGGGAAGAAAGTTTGGTGCGCATACAACATCGCTGTTGGTTTGTTAAGAAACATGCCATTTCAGTATTTTCTCTACGCACCAATCCTTCTGCTGATCTTCACCCTGGTTAAGGGTGGAAGTATCAGCACCGGTGACATTGCAATTATCATCTCTCTCATCGGAGGTGTATATATGTGCCTGAGTAACATAGGTACGATTCAGCGTCAGATCATGAGGTCTAGTATCAATGTCGTGCGTCTAAGAGACTTCATTGAACAGGAACCTGAGTGTGCTGATCACGATGATGCGATCCAACTCGAAAACCCCAGAGGGGATATCGTTTTTGATCATGTATCATTTGCGTATGAGGCCGGCAAGCCACATGCGCTAAATAACGTATCATTCCACATAAAACCTGGAGAGACCGTGGCATTTGTTGGCCCGTCTGGTAGTGGAAAAAGTACGATCGTCTCACTCATACTGCGAGCAAATGCTCCACAGAGTGGTACTATTCGTGTCGATGATTTACCTATCGAAACGATAGCTATTAATTCTTGGCGAAGGAGGATAGGGACTGTCTCTCAGCAGACGATGCTATGGGACGCTAGTGTTCGCGAGAACATCCTATTCGGCTCAGACCGAGACCTTGCTCCAGGAGATCTGGATGCAGTGGTAAGATACTCTAGAATAGAAGAGTTCTTGGCGAGACTCGGAAAAGATGGTCTCGGTACCTTGATTGGTGAAAACGGAGCGCAGCTCTCTGGAGGTCAATGCCAAAGGATCGCTATAGCTAGAGTTCTGGCCGGCGATCCAAGTGTCATTGTCTTCGATGAAGCAACAAGCGCCTTGGACTACAAGACTGAGGCAGAGGTGTACGTCGCAATGGAGAATGCTCTCCGTGGACGTACTGGTATCATCATCGCACACCGTTTAGGTACGGTGAAAAAAGCGAATCGGATCATTGTCCTCGATAAGGGACAAGTTGTCGGTGAGGGGACATACGATGAACTCTCAGCAACCAATGAGTTCTTCAAAACCTTGATCGGTTCAGAGATCAAGTAAGCAGACATTGTCTGCTAACAAAGCGAGCCACAAGCTCGCTTTTTTACTGCATATTTTTTCACGGCATAATTTATGAATATATTAGTAATGATTGACACTCATTCTTTTTCTGATAATATATGAAGTATTGATCCTTTAAGGATTTGTGGATGGATAAAACCATCCCCGATTTAGAAAAAGTTATCGAATCAAATCGATGACTTTTTCTTTTATAAAACCAAATTCTAATTTAGAAATTAAGTCGATTCTATCTCTAAGTCGTTTAATATCGATCATTCTAATCTGAGCTAATGTGGCAGTACGAATAACATTAGACTCAGAGAGAAGGAAAAAGTAGTGACTACCACTCTTGACTTGTGTAGAGAGAGGGATAATTAGGCAAGTATTTCTACTAAGTTTTTTAAAGATTAAGACTGGACGGATAAAGAACTCACTTTTCCCATCTTGTTCCATGCCAACATTAGCACCCAGGTGACACCACCAAATATCTCTTTCCTTAAAATAAATATAAGATGAATTAAGGTTTTCTATCCTTTCTTTAATACTGTGCCATTGAAGGTATCTTTTATTCATACCTAAATTCTAGCAAACGGAAATGAAATCTAAATAAAATTTTTCTTTAAAATGTGCTATAAATTTGTCTTTTTCTACAAGATATACATTGACTTTTTAATATGATATCTTGTTACATATGGATCCTAAAGTCCTCTACGAAGACAACCATCTCATTGCTGTATATAAACCAGCAGGTACTCTAGTACAAGGTGATAAGTCGGGAGATATCTCTATGATGGAGGAGGTGAAGTCATATTTGAAGAATAAGTATAGTAAACCAGGTAATGTATTTCTTGGATTAATACACAGACTAGATAGAAATGTAGACGGTATAGTGATTTTTGCTAAAACTTCTAAAGGGGCAAGTAGGGTATCAGAACAATTCCGTGAACATACAGTAGAAAAAATATATCATGCATGGGTTACGGGAATTGTTAAAGAGAAGAATAAGACCCTAGTTAACTATTTAAAGCATGATGAGAATCAAAACTATGCAGAAGTATTTGATAATGAAAAAAGAGATGCAGATAGGGCCGAACTTTCATTTGAATTAATTAAAACTGAAGAAAATTTCTCACTTTTAAAAGTTAAATTAAAAACAGGTAGACATCATCAAATCCGTGCACAACTTTCTCATATAGGACATCCGATAGTGGGGGATAGTAAATATGGATCAACAGTTAGATTACCGGATCAGAAGATAGCACTAACTGAAACCTCCCTGTCATTCACTACAGCTACTACAGAGGAGAGAAAAACCGTAACCCTAGAGATTCCTCAAAAATCATGGTAATGTAAAACTATGATATTAATCGATGGAAGAAAGGCACGTGAGCATTATCTACCTCTCATTCAAGAGAGAATTAAAAAGCTATCTAAATCACCCTGCTTGCTGATAATTCAGGTAGGTAATAGGGAAGATTCTACAGCATTCATAAAAGCTAAAAAGTCTTTTGCGGGAAAGATAGGATCAAAAGAAATACATATTCATCTTGATGAGAGTGTTAATCAGGATGAGGTGATAGGAATAATAAAAAAGTATAACTCTGATAGTGATGTAAATGGAATAATTGTCCAATTACCACTTCCCAAGCACCTAGATTCAGATGCTATCATTGATTCTATAGATCCTCAAAAGGATGTAGATGGTCTAACTAAAAATACAAAGTTCACTCCTGGTACAGCTAGAGGAATACTAGAGCTACTAAACTACTACAATATTCCATTAAAAGATAAAAAGGTAACAGTAATGGGGCGTTCAAAACTAGTTGGTACACCGATTGCTAATATGTGTCGCAATAACGGAGCAATAGTTACAGTATGTCATAGTGAGAGTGAAAATATTCCTGAAAAAGCCAAAGATTCAGAAATACTGATTGTGGCCATAGGGAAACCTAATCATGTAGATGAAAGCTATGTATCAAAAGATCAGATTGTGATAGATGTGGGTATTACAAGATGGGATGATAGACTAGTCGGTGATGTTAACTTTGAAAAAGTTAAAGATATTGTTAAAATGATCACCCCGGTTCCAGGAGGTGTTGGTCAGATGACAGTACTAGCACTTTTCGAGAACCTTGTTGATTCGTGCTATAATCAAAATATTAATAACTAATTAATTAAAAAATGAGTAATCAAGAACAAGTTTGGAAAATAGCAAAATGGGTTGGAGTTATTCTAGCAATCTTTCTTGCTGTTGTTTCAATTAAAGAATTTAAATCAATATCATATGTTGGGAAGCAGTTTCCAGCTATGACTAATATAACTGTAACAGGGAAAGGGGAGGCAATATCAATTCCTGATATCGCTACCTTCTCATTTAGTGTAAATGAGACTGCAAAGACAGTTAAGGAGGCACAAGACATGGCTACAGAAAAGATAAACAAAGCTCTTGCTGCTGTTAAGTCTGGAGGTGTTTCAGAGAAGGATATAAAGACTCTTTCATACAATATTAATCCTCATTATGAATATAATCAGATATATTGTGTAACTGTACCTTGTCCACAAGGAAGAAATGTTTTAACTGGATATGATGTAAGTCAGACTATCGAAGTTAAAATCAGAGACCTATCAAAAGCAGGGGAACTGTTTGATGCTATAGGAAAAGCAGGAGTTCAGACAGTAAATGGACTTTCATTCGCTATTGATAATATTGATTCAGTAAAAGCTATAGCTAGAGCAGATGCAATTGCTAAAGCTCAGACAAAAGCAGAGAAGATTGCTAAAGATTTGGGAGTTAAGCTAGTAAGGGTAACTAGTTTCTATGACTCAAGTGATGAACAGATATATGCTCCATACGCAAGAGAAGCTATGGTAAGCTCAGACATGATGTCAGTAAAAGCTGTAGCACCTCAGATTCCTACAGGAGAACAAAAGGTTATGGCAAGTGTATCAATCACATACGAAATACGATAAATTACAATTCATTGACATAAAGCCCAAGAGGGGGTAGTATTTAGTTACTACCCCCTCGGGGTTTTTTAATACAAGAATTAATAGAAAGACTATGAAAATAACTGAATATATAAAGGATACACGTGGTGAAATGGAACATGTAACATGGCCAAGTAGACAACAGGCACTTCTCTATGCGTCAGCTGTGGTGGCGGTATCAGTATTCATAGCTTTTCTTTTGGGCCTGTTTGACTATATATTCGCTCGATTACTAACTCTATTCGTTTAATACAAAAGATATGTCAAAACAACAAATTGGAGGTGAAAGAAGTTGGTATGCAATACATACATATGCAGGATACGAGAATGCAGTTGCTCGTAATTTGAAGCAAAGAATCGAATCTTTGGGAATGGAAGACCGTATATTTAATGTTATTGTGCCAACTGAAAAGAAAATAAAGATAAAGGGTGGAAAGAGAGTAGAGGAAGAGGAGAAAATATATCCTGGATATGTTCTAGTAGATATGATCGTGACTGATGATTCATGGTATGTGGTCCGTAATACACCAAGAGTAACGGGCTTTGTAGGATCAGGAGTATTCCCAGTTCCACTTGATAAGAAGGAAGTTGATACGCTCTTTGGAAGAATGAATAAGGAAGAGGTAAAACACACAATTGATCTAGTAAAAGATGAGAATGTAAAGATTGTTGATGGCCCATTTAAGGATCTAGAGGGTAAGGTTAGTGAGGTTGATGATACAAGAGGTAAGGTAAAGGTTCTTGTTTCAATGTTTGGTCGAGAAACACCAGTAGAGCTAGATTTCTTGCAAGTTAGCAAGATTTAATATAGTATCTCTATACCTCATGCTTCTAGAGGAAATCAATTAATTCAATAAAATATGGCTAAAAAAATAGTTAAAAAGGTAAAAGTTATCGCTCCAGCAGGGAAAGCTACACCAGCTCCACCACTTGGTCCTACTCTAGGTCAGGCAGGAGTTAATATTGGTGATTTCACTAAGAAGTTTAATGATGCTACAAAGGGAATGATGGGAGATATGATTCCAGTAGTTATCACTGTATATGATGATCGTACTTATGATTTTGTCCTAAAGACTCCACCTGCAAGTTCTCTAATCCTAAAGGCTATCGGTGTTGAGAAGGGTTCAGGCAAGCATGCGGTAAAGAGAGCTGGTACAATCACAAAGGCTCAAGTAAGAGCAATTGCTGAGAGAAAGATGCCAGATCTAAATGCTAGTACTATAGAAGCCGCTATGAAGATCATAGAAGGTTCATGTAGATCAATGGGTGTGGATGTAAAGTAAAGAAAGGGTATAGAAAAAGCGGGGAATATGTCCTCGCTTTTTCTAATCCTTCAATTTCGGAGTACCAGTATAGTCCACTTTGTATTCAAGTAATAAAGTACCTGTAGCCTCTGAGGTCTGTGAAGATATGAGCTTGAGAGAATAGTGTAAGTCTTCATTAAAAAGATTCATACCTTTGCCAAAGAATACAGGTTCAATTGTTAGATAGAGGGTATCTACAAGTCCTGACTTCATAAACATTGTGTATATGTGGGTACCGCCACAAATAGCTACTTCTTTGTGACCTTTTTCCTCTAGTTTCTGAATCAATTCAATAGGGCTATCCTGTGTCATTTGAACACCTTCAAAAGTTTGATTCTTTGAATATACGATATTTACCCGTTCCTTAAGTGGTTGACCTATGGTCTTGTAGGTAGAAGAACCCATAACTACAACGCCAGCTCTTTTTGTAAGTTCAACAAATCTTTTTTTATCCACCTTGCTACTCCAATACATAGGACTATGCTGGCTGTCCTTTGCAATAAACCCATCTGCTGACATTGCTGCAATAATGAAGACTTTTATCATAGTCAATATTGTATCATATTCTGATAAGTGATAAATTGAGTGTATAATAAAAATTATGAAACCAAAAGGATTAATTACAAACGGAGGAATTTTCGGTCTAGGATCAAACTTTAAGGATAGATTCATTCAAGATTTTAAAATACTTGAAAAAACAATTTCACATTGTAAGGGTTTGGGTCTAAAAATTGTACTCACTCAGGGAACGTACGATATGGTACATATTGGCCACTCAAGATACTTTGAAGAAGCAAAAAAACATGGTGACCTACTGGTTGTAGGAGTGGATAGTGATAAGAAGGTGAGAGCTAGAAAGGGTCCAGATCGTCCAATAGTGCCACAGGAGGAGAGATTGGAAATGGTTGCTCATCTACGCTCAGTGGATATTGTAACTTTGAAAGAACATAATGCACCAAGGTGGCATTTGATAAAGGCAGTAAAACCTGATGTTTTAATAATGACAAAAGAAATACACGCAAAGTATACAAAGGCAGAGATGAAAGAACTTTCTGCGCTATGTGGAAAGGTGGTAATACTAAACCCTATGGCTACGACTTCAACAAGTGCAAAGATCCGTCTTATGCAGCTTAAAATAGCAAAGAAGTTTGAGAAAGCTATAATCCCAAGACTAACTGATATGATAAGTGAAACCCTAACTGGGGTTAAGACTAAAAAATAGTATGAAGAAAGTGGTAATAGCCTATGTACCAGTTCTCCATGAAGGATATAGGAGATTTTTTGAGAAAAACAAAGGTGCAAAGCTTATGCTATTAGGCGATGAGGTAAAAGAAAAGTTTGTGCCTTTGGTAAAAGATATACGAGCTCTACCTGTAGAATTAATTAAAAAATCTCTTGAAACCTGGAATATCTTTTCTTCTATCGAAGTCGTTGATATAAACTTTCTTAAAAATCTAAATACAATAAAAGAGAGTATTGTCATGCCAGATGAGGATATAATGCATGAATTACAGAATGAGTATTTTCCTAAAATTAAAAAGATTGAATTCGATTCAATTTTCCTAAGGTGGGATAAACATAAATCAACAGCAGAGCAGGCAGTTGAAATAGATCAGAAGATTTCAAAAGATAAGTTTGATAAGGAAATAATTTCAATGTTGAAAGGGGAGGCAAAGAAGAGCGCTGACTTCTGGAGGGGTATTGCTTCTGCAGTGGTGAAGAATAAAAAGATTGTACTGATGGCCCACAATAGACACGTACCAGTAGAGCAAATGCCTTATGTTGATGGGGATCCAAGAAGTGATTTTCATAAGGGTGTTAACCTTGAGCTTTCTACAGCACTTCATTCTGAGGCTGGATTAGTAGCAGAAGCTGCGCAAAAAGGTATATCCCTTGAAGGTACATCGATGTATGTAACAACTTTTCCATGTCCACCATGTGCAAAGCAGATAGCATACGCCGGCATAAAAAAACTATATTATCGTGGAGGATATGGTGTACTAGATGCAGAAAGGATATTGAAGAGTATGGGGGTGGAGATTATCTTTGTGGAAGGTGAGTAGATATGATTGAAGTTTGTATGGGTGTATGATAATGTTCGTTTGGACATTTGTCCCTCACATCAATAACTGTAACGTTTCAGTGCTATGTACCCAGAATTCCATGTCTTGAGGGTGCCAGATGATCAAATCTGGCAGCTATTCAACGTCAGCAACTACGAATACTACTGCAGGAAGGTCGAGGATCTTCGAAATGGAGTCTGTCCATTCTGCACCATCGATCCTACGGTCAACGAGGTTCTCTTCGAGAACCCAAGCTGGAGAGTCTGGATGAACAAGGTCGCTCCGCGATCTGGCCAAGACTACCAGTTCATCATACCAAGCAAGTGCCACGTTGAGCGTTTCGGGGATTTGCAAGGTATGGAGGCAGTCCATCTCCTTGAGGCAATTAAGTGGATTGATTGCACCTACGACATCAAGGGTGGAGTGTACGTCGTCCGCTCCGGCGACCCCGCTCGAAATGCCAAGAGCGTCCCACACCTCCATGTCAACTATCAGGTTCCCACTGGCATCGACCGTGTGGAGGTGACCATTGCCAAGTCCCAAGCGGATCTTGAGAAGAAACTCCCAATCCTCCGTATCTTCGAGAAGATGCGCCATGCAGAAGCAGCCATGGGGGTTGAATCCGGCTTCGACGAACTCACACCGGAGGAGCAAGACTTGGTGCGCGACAAACTCGCACCGCCTGTAACTAAGAGTTCCTGAAACCCTAAAGGAAATCAAAATGGCGCTACTGACGTGGCGCCATTTGTACTATCTACCTCTTCTTTCCCTTACCAAAACTAAATTTCCACGACTCCTCAGATTCAAGTTTGGCTAGATCAGGTTCAATCATGTGCGCATGAATATGAAATACGGAATTACCATAAGTTCCATGTTCTGGATTGCTTCCAAATCTAATTGCAATACCACCACCAGGAATATTTCTTTTAATTGATTCGTCTTTAAACATTTGAATAAGTTCAGCACCTGCCTCGTTATCCATATCATTTAAATGTTCGATATGAGTGTTGTATATTGCCAGTAGTTGATGCTTCACTTTCTCATATGGCCACTGATTGTCTGTGAGAGTCCAAAATTTACCCTTTTTAATAATTGGATTTTTGTGATACTTTTCTAAATGTTCCGTACAAAAAGGACAATGCTTGTTCGCAGCAATTTCAAGCATTACTTTTTTCTGATATTCTTGCCTGCTATTCTCTACATGTACAAATTCTTTTGCCATATCTATATCGCTACTGGTATACCCTTAATTCCTGGATGAGGATTGTAGTCAGAAAGAGTAAAGTCTTCTTTTCTAAAATCGAATATATTCATCTTGTCCTTGTTTACAGTAAGGGTAGGGAATGCCTTAGGTTCACGTGATAGCATGGTCTCAACAGCTGGTATTTGATCTACGAATATATGTGCATCAGAAACGGTATGAATATATTCATCAGCTTCGATTCCAAGAACTTGTGCAATAGCTAGTGCTAAAGCCCCGTACTGTGCCATATTAGATGGAACACCAACAGGAAAGTCACCAGATCTCTGTATCATATGCATAGTTAGCTTGTTATCAAGTATTCTAAAGTGTAACCAACCATGACATGGAGCAACAACAACTTTCTGTTGTTTACCTTTACCTCTAATAATATACTGTGGTATCCAAGGAGAAATGAAATGAGTTTTAAGATGAGGTAATTCTTTCATTTGCTCGATAATATTTTGGAATTGATTGTACGTTGTTCCTTCTGATGTAGGGAAATCATGAAAAGCCGCTCCATATGATCCTGGGCCGAGATCTCCAGTCTCAAGTCCACGCTTCTTACACTTCTCTTCGGTGACCCAAGATGACCACCAAGTACATCCAAATTTTAATAGTTCTTCCTGAGTTCTTGCACCATTTATGAATGCAAATATTTCACCAACAGCTTGCTGCCATATAGTGACAGGTAGTCTCTCTGAAATATTTGGAGCCATATTTCTTTCTGTAATTAAAGGGTATCCATTGTTCAACTTAAAATGCATAGAACCTGGTGCCATAAGACTAATGGCATCAGTACCTTGGGGTGTAATACTTTTAGTACCATGATCCAATATCTTTTTTAATATATCTCGATACTGAGTATCGGGTGTTCTTTCATTGTATGGTTTCATATTAATATTGTATCATATACGATATATGAAGGTAAAAATAAAGAAATTAAAAGAAGATGCAAAACTTCCAAGTTATGCACATCCAGGAGATGTGGGATTAGATATGTATTCTTTAGAGGATTATGAACTGAAACCAGGGGAGAGAAAAATATTCTTTACTGGTTTTGCACTTGAGTTTGATCATGGATATGCCGCCATAGTTAAAGACAAAGGAAGCCTACCTAAGAATGCAGGCATACACAGTATGGGAGGAGTTTTTGATGCTGGATACAGAGGGGAATATAATGTGAATCTAATAAATCTCGGACAGGAATCGTATCATATAAAAAAAGGAGATAAACTAGCACAACTTGTAATCATCCCTGTTGCCATAGCTCAGTTTGAAGAAGTAAAAGAATTAAGTGATTCTTCAAGAGGAGAAGGGAGATTTGGTAGTACTGGTAAACAATAGTATGAAAAAGACAAATTTATGCTTTTTAATAAGGGAAGATGAAATACTTTTAGCCATGAAGAAGAGAGGATTTGGTATTGGTAGATGGAATGGTGTTGGAGGAAAAGTGAAGGAAAATGAAAGTGTAGAGGATGCTGCAATACGGGAGATTGAGGAAGAGATAGGGGTTAAGGTGAAGAAGGAAGATATGGAAACGGTTGCAATGCTAGAATTTATTTTTGTAAATAAACCAGAGTGGAATCAAGAAGTAAATGTATATTTCATATCAAAGTGGGAAGGGGAACCAACTGAGTCCGAAGAGATGAAACCACAGTGGTATAAGAAGACAAACTTACCATTCGACAAAATGTGGGAAGATGATCCAAATTGGTTACCAAGAGCGATAAAAGGAGAGAAGGTAAAAGGATATTTCTCATTTGATGAGAATCAGAAAATGCTGCCAGGGTTTAGGGTAGAAAAAATCTAGCCGTCCCTCCGATAGGGTACGGCCAGTGTATTATGCAGCAGCGAATACTCGCTGTGGCACACGAATGATATCTTCCGTATCAAGTGGTGGCGCCTTGGGTGGAAAGAGTTCACCCTGCCGTGCGTTCAATTCTGCCAGGATTGAATCTAGCAGCTTTGAACTATGGGGGCATTTGCGTATTTTGCCTGCCTTCTCCCCAAGCATTGTGTCGAACCCTGTGTTGAACTGTCTCCAGGTTTTTCCTTCGTCAAGAAGAATGACGTACATGGGAAGTACCTTGTCTAGGGCGTAAACAAACTTCGCCTCAGGATCAGTTCTACTTTCATACTTGAGCAGGGCTTCGTGAAGTTCTGAAAACTCAGGGAGTTCAGCCCGGAGTTTCTGGATAGCAGCCATCTCTCTTGCATGTTTACCATCCATCACCGCGGCGCTGTCAATGAAAGCACACGCATCACCAGCAAATAGTTCCGGAAGATCGTGGACAATGGCATATTTCAGCACTTTGCCCAAATCTAAAGACAGGTTTTTGCTGTTAATGATGTACCAAGCAACGATTGCTAATTGATAGGAGTGTTCAGCGTCATTCTCCCACCGATGTTCGCCCGTTGCCCGAACCATCCTCTGGATCTGTTGAAAGGATATTGTAAACTGAACGAATTTGAGGATTCGGTCCAATTCACTCACCCTCTTTTTTCTCGAGCTCATAATTTCGAAAATTGAACCATCCATTCCTAATTGTATTACTTGATTTTCAATGTGCAATATTGCACTAAATCACTTTCTGTTTCATAACCCAAAATCTTTTTGATATATATACCTAAAGTGATAATATTTAATCATTATTCCCATAATCAATAATCCCATGAAAGATACACAAATAAAGAAACTAATGGAAGCAGAGAAGAAGAGACAGAAATCAGTTGTAAATCTCATTGCATCTGAGAATATTGTTTCAAAAGATGTGCTTGAAGCTTTGGGTTCTGAATTAACAAATAAGTATGCAGAAGGATATCCGGGACATAGGTATTATGGCGGCAATGAAGTAGTCGATAAGATTGAAAACTTGGCTATAGAAAGAGCACTAAAACTTTTTAAACTTAAGTCAAATGATTGGCATGTAAATGTTCAGGCTTTGTCAGGATCACCCGCGAATCTTGCTGTATACCTAGCGCTCGTACCACAAGGTGGGAAGATAATGGGAATGTCTCTTGATCAGGGTGGTCATTTAACACACGGATATAAGGTCTCAGCAACAGGTAAGTTTTGGATGCAAGTACCATATGGAGTTGATAAGAATACTGAGGTACTTAACTACGATTCATTAAAGGAAATTGCATTAAGAGAAAAACCAGCAATAATTGTTGGTGGGTACACAGCCTATCCTAGAGAGATTGATTTTAAAAAGTTGAGAGAGGTTGCAGATGCTTGTGGTGCACTTCTAATGATAGATATGTCACACATTGCGGGTCTTGTTGCGGGTGGAGTATATCCAAGTCCATTTATATATGCTGATATTGTTACTACAACAGTCCATAAAACTCTTCGAGGTCCGCGTAGTGCAATGATTTTCTCACGAAACGATAAAAAGATAGTTAATAAAAATGGTAAGGAACAAACATTAGGTGAGTTGATTGATAAGGCGGTATTTCCAGGTCTACAAGGAGGACCACATTTAAATCAGGTTGCTGCTGTGGCAGTTGCATTAAAGGAGGCAGCATCACCAGCTTTTAAGAAATATGCAACACAAATAAAAAAGAATGCAAAAGTTCTTGCTTCTGAGTTGTCTAATATGGGATGGAGAATAATTTCTGGTGGCACAGATAGTCATCTAATATTGGTTGATACCTGGATGGATGGTAAGGGTATATCAGGTAAAGTGGCTAGTGATAAATTAGAAAAAGAGGGAATTATTGTGAATAAGAATGCTATACCTTACGATACTAGACCACCTGTCGATCCATCCGGTATCCGTCTAGGAACTGCAGCTGAAACCACTAGAGGAAAGAAGGAAAAAGATATGAAAAAGATAGCGGAGAGAATCAATAAGATTTTGAGGAAATAAAATTCCTCGCCACATTCCTATGTCGCAGTAAGGGGTATATCCTTTTAGATAAAAAAGAGAAGCCCTCTCCGCCAAGCGCGGAGAGGGTACAGGGTCTCAGTGGGTCAAATCCGAGCAAACCCCCATTGAGGCTATCCTCTATAACCTTGTACAGTTGGCCCGTTCATTCCGGCCTCTGTTTACAATCAATTCAAGGATAGGCTGATAGAAAAGTACCACGATTATTAAAAGTATGCAATATATACGACAAACCCCCTTGCGCCGAATTGCGCAAGGGGGTGGCGAACGGTGACTGGGTATGTATCACCGTGTCGATCCAAGACTCGCTATGGCAGCGAGTACACACAAGAGGAGCGACTACAGATAATATACCATATTAATATGATAAGATCAAATATTTTTTAAAAACTCCCTTTGATGCTAGAATGAATAAATGATTAAGGAAATAACTAAATTACTAATAGAAGCTACTGAGAAAGTCGGTATTTCTGATGCTAAGATAGAGCTTGTACATCCTGAGGATATGAATCATGGCGATTTCTCTTGTAACGTCGCCATGGTCTATGCAAAGACCTTAAAGGTGAATCCAAAAGCTTTGGCTGAGAAAATAGTAGAACTTTGCAAAGAAAGAGATTTGAAAAATATAAAGGCAATAGAAGTCGCAGGTCCCGGATTCATTAATTTTAAAATCAAAGATTCATATTTTACAAATGAAATATTAAAGATAAGTAAAGATATAGAAAACTTTGGGAAAATAGATTTGGATAAAGGTAAGGAAATAATGGTGGAGTACACAGATCCAAATCCATTTAAGGTTTTTCACATAGGTCATCTAATGGCAAATACTATAGGGGAATCAATTTCAAGAATTGTGGAAGCATCTGGTGCCAAAGTCATTCGTGCATGTTATCAAGGAGATGTTGGATTGCATGTAGCAAAGACTATTTGGGCAATAGTTAAAGATGGTAAATATAAGGATGATATAACATATCTGGGAGAGATGTACGTACTAGGTTCAAGTAAATATGATGAAGATGAAAAGGCAAAAGTCGAGATAGTAGAAATAAATAAAAAGATATTTGAAAAATCAGATCCAGAGATAAATAAAATCTATGAAGCAGGAAGAAAATTAAGTCTAGAGTACTTTGATGGAGTATATGAAAAGCTAGGAACAAAATTTAATAACTTCTTTTTTGAATCAGAAGTTGCTGATGACGGTATAAGGATTGTTAAAGAATTTCTAAAGAAAGGAATCTTTGAAGAAAGTGAAGGAGCTATAGTTTTCCCTGGAGAGAAGTATGGAGAGCATACTCGAGTATTTATCAATTCACAAGGATTACCGACTTATGAAGCGAAGGAATTGGGATTGAATAAAAAGAAATTTGAAATATATCCAAAGCTCAATGAGTCGATTATCGTAACTGCAAATGAGCAGGACGCATATTTTCGAGTAGTTCTACAGGCTTTAAAACAAATAGATAAAAATATAGGGGAGAAAACAAAACACATGAGTCATGGTCTCTTAAGACCAGCTTCAGGAAAGATGTCATCAAGAAAAGGGAATGTAGTACCGGCTGAAGTATTGATAAAGGACTTTGAGGTTTTGGTTGAGGATAAGACTAAAGATAGAGATTTTACATCAAAGGAAAAAGGAGAAATAAATAATCAGATTGCAATAGCAGGACTAAAATACATAATACTTCGCCAATCAATAGGTGGAGATATTATATATGATCCGAATAAAGCACTATCATTCGAAGGTGATTCAGGTCCATATCTACAATATGCAACAGTAAGAGCACAGGCAGTGGTGAATAAGGCTAGTGATAAGGAAGTTAACACACTGCCAGATGTCGTTAGTGCTTTCGAAAAAACTCTTATACGTTTCCCAGAAATAATAGAAAGAGCAAGACTAGAGTATGCGCCACACTATATCGTTACATACCTTACAGAACTTTCTTCAGCTTTCAATGCATACTATGCGAATAATCAGATATTGGATGAGAAGGATGCACTTTCACCATATAGGGTGCTTATAACAAAAGTCTTTGTGCAAACCATGAAGAATGGGTTATGGATTTTGGGAATTAAGGTGCCAGAGAGGATGTGAGGATATAAAACAAACTTGCAGTTTTGTGTTAGTCGTACCAGTATTTAAATAGCGGATCAATTTTCCGATGCTGGCAAATTGATGTAAATTAGCCATTAAAAAGATAAAAACCATTTTTAGCACTAACAAAATGGTCAATTTATTTTAGTGGCGATATCAATTTGTTAGTGCCAACAAACTGATAAGCTTCTCAGATAGTTTTTTTGCTAAAAAGTGCTAAAATAGCTCTATGTCAGCAGAAAACATAGAAAAACCAACTAAAGGTAAAACCGTAGAAACAGAGGAGAAAATACTAGAATTCTGGGAAAAGAAGGGTATTTTCAAGAAAACTCTAGAGAAACCTTCACCAAAGGGTGATTATGTATTCTACGATGGACCTCCTTTTGCTACAGGTGAGCCACATTATGGTCACGTAGTTCCAGGAACTGTAAAGGACGTAATACCTCGATATAAGACAATGAGGGGGTATAAGGTAAGAAGAAGATGGGGTTGGGACTGTCATGGTTTGCCTGTAGAGAATCTAATAGAAAAAGAGTTAAAACTAACCTCAAAGAAAGATATTACTGACTACGGTATCGGTAAGTTTAATGCTGCTGCACAAGCTAGTGTTATGCGTTATGCGCATGATTGGAGAAGGATAATACCTAGACTAGGAAGGTGGGTGGATATGGATGATGACTATAGAACAATGGATGCATCATATACTGAGTCAGTATGGTGGGCATTTTCTGAGCTCCATAAAAAAGGTCTTATATATGAAGGATTTAAATCAATGAATCTCTGTCCTCGTTGTGAGACAACACTTTCTAACTTTGAAGTGAGTCAGGGATATAAAGATATTACAGATATATCTGTTTATGCTAAATTTAAATTAAAAGATAGTCCAGATACATTCTTTTTAGCTTGGACTACAACGCCATGGACTTTACCAGGAAATGTTGCTCTAGCTATAAACCCAACATTTAAATATGTAAAGATAGAAGTTGAGAATACTAAAGTCATTCTAGCTCAATCAAGACTATCAACTATAAAATCAGAGTATAAGGTTATAGAAGAAATAGAAGGAAGTAAATTAATTGGTCTTTCATATGAACCTGTTTTTAATTATTATATAAATGATAAAAAGCTAAAGAATAGAGAAAATGGATGGAAGGTGTATGGTGCAGATTTTGTAACTAACGATAGTGGAACAGGTATCGTACATATTGCTCCAGCTTTCGGTTCTGATGACTATGATCTATCTCTAAAGCACAATCTACCTTTCGTCCAACACGTAAATACAAACGGAAAGTTTAAACCAGAAGTCACTGACTTTGCTGGACAGGCCGTAAAACCAAAAGATACGGCTGAAGATAAAGATGCACATCAAAGATCAGATATAGAAGTAATAAAATATCTAGCTGGTAAAGGAACTCTTTTTGCAAAAGAAAAAATAATACATTCATATCCACATTGTTGGCGTTGTGATACACCACTTCTCAACTACGCCTCTTCATCATGGTTTGTAAAAGTAACTTCACTCAGAGATAAGCTAGTAAAGGAGAATAGTAAAGTTAAATGGGTACCGGAGGAAGTTGGAGAAGGAAGATTCGGTAATTGGTTGGCGGGAGCTCGTGATTGGGCAATATCACGATCACGTTTCTGGGGTGCACCATTACCAGTTTGGAGAGAGGAGAATACAGATGAGTGTCATGTATTGGGTTCAGTAGAGGATTTAAAAAAATACAGTAAAGCTAATAACACATACTACGTTTGTAGACATGGAGAGGCGGAGAATAATGTAAAGATGATTGTAAGTTCAATTGCAAGTAATCAACATCACTTAACAGAAAATGGAAAGAAACAGGCAGAAGAAGCAGGTAAGTGGCTTTTTGATAAAAAGATTGATTTGATAATCACTTCACCATTTGTTAGAACCAAAGAAACAGCAGAGATAATCGCATCAAGAGTAAGACTTGATAAGAGTAAAATAATTGTTGATGAAAGGATTCATGAGATAAATGCAGGTGTCTGGAACAATAAAAGCTTTAATGACTATGTAAAAAACTTTGCTCACGCAGACCGTTTCGAGAAGAGACCTGAAGGAGGAGAGAACTATGTTGATATTAAGAAGAGAATGGGGGATTTCATCTACGATATTGATCATAAATATTCTGGTAAGAATATTCTAATCATCTCTCATGATACACCGCTATTTCTACTTGATGCAGTTACTCAAGGATGGAATAGAAAAGAAGCAATAGAAGCTCGTGGTAATGCAGATCATTTTAATAAAAATGGCAAACCACGCAAACTAGATTTCCACCCTCTACCACACAACGTGGAATATGAATTAGATCTACATCGATCATTCATTGATGATATAGAGCTAGTTTCAGAAAAGGGTAATAAGATGAAGAGAATACCCGAAGTATTTGATTGCTGGTTCGAATCCGGAGCTATGCCTTTTGGTGAATCTCACTATCCTTTTAATAAATGTGACTTTAATCCAAAACCAGGACCATTTAGTAAGATCCTAGGAAGAACAAAGGGATATCCGGCAGATTTTATCGCAGAAGGACTAGATCAAACTCGTGGCTGGTTCTATTCCATGCTTGTTCTTGGCGTAGCTTTGTTTGGTAAATCACCATATAAGAATGTTGTAGTTAATGGAACAGTATTAGCAGAGGATGGACAGAAGATGTCAAAGAGATTAAAAAACTATCCTGATCTAATGATTGTTGTTGATAAATATGGTGCTGATGCCCTACGTTATGTTTTGATGTCTTCACCTGTTGTACACTCACAAGATCTCGCTTTTTCTGAAAGAGCAGTAGATGAGGTGGTTAAAAAACATATAGGTAGATTAAATAATGTAGTCTCATTCTATGAGATGTATGCAAAAGACAATATACCTAATATTAAGAGTGAGAATCATCTAGATATATGGATTAATACCAGATTAAAGGAATTAATAAAAGAAATTACCGAATCTTTGGATAAGTTTCAGATCGATAAAGCAACTAGACCAATAGCTGATTTTATCGATGACCTATCAACCTGGTATATACGTAGATCACGAGATCGTTTCAAGAGTGAATCAGATAGGGCGGCTGTACTTTCAACTACAAGAAATGTATTAATAGATTTCACAAAACTTCTAGCTCCCTTCATGCCATTTATAGCAGAAGATATATATCAGAGATTAAAAGGACCACTTGAGAGTGTGCATCTAGAAGCGTGGCCAAGATCATCAAAAGTTGATGGAAGGATATTGAAGAATATGACACAGATAAGACAGATAGCTTCACTGGCTCTGGAAGCACGTACAAAAGCAAAAATAATAGTACGCCAACCTCTTTCAAAGCTCTATGTAAAAGAAAAATTTCCTGTATCACTAGTAGATATCATTAAAGATGAAGTAAATGTAAAAGAGGTGGTACATGATGAGACATTGGGTAGTGAAGTTATGCTTGATACGAATATAACTCCAGAATTAAAAGAGGAGGGTATTGTACGAGAATTAATACGATCAATTCAGGAATTAAGAAAAGAAAAGGGACTGACGATAAACGATAGGGTAACTCTGGTTATTGATTCAGATAAAAACTTCTCCAGTCTAGTTGAGAAGAATAAAGATTTGATAGTTAGCTCAACTCTTCTAAAAGGTATAATTTTCAAAGAATTAGGAAATATAGCTATAAATATAGCCGAGTACAGTATTAAACTTGATATAGAAAAGTAGTAATGCACCATATCTACACCACTCCTGCTTTCGTAGTACATAGTAGTCCACATGGCGAGGCTGGCAAATTTCTTCTGCTATTCACCCGTGATTTCGGTATGATAGGGGTGGTTGCGCAAGGGATACGTCTTAATCAATCAAAGTTAAGATATCATATCCAAGATTCAAGTTTCTCTAATGTGTCAATTGTAAGAGGAAAGGAGGTTTGGAGATTAACTGGAGCGCATGAGATTGAAAATCATGGAGGGACGATATTACACCTCAAGATCCTTAAATTACTTAAACGTCTTTTACAAGGTGAAGACAAGAATGAAAGATTGTTTGAAATTATAGAATCAATGTATCAATCAAATATAGAAGAGAAAGACTATGGTCTTGTTGAGTGTATAACTATACTAAGAATACTGGATTCATTGGGATATATTAAAGGAAATACTGAAATAGATACGTATCTAAAAGATAACTCTCTCACATTGGAAACATTAGCTAGTTTTGCTGGTATTAAGTCTAAAGTATTAAATATTGTAAACTCAGCCCTTAAAGAGAGTCAGTTGTAGTATATATGATATAATTACACGTATGAACGGAGAGGATCAAAATAAGATCGAAGAGCTCAATAACACCCTATATTCTAGAAATGCTCCAGATATAAAAACAAAAAGAAGGTTACGTTTCCATGGACAAGAAGCAGATGTTAATACAGATTGGGAGCATGAGTCAGAAAGTCCAGAACCTGAAGTTAAATTAAATACTAAATTTAAAGATAGATCTATGTCATTCTTTACAAAAATACTATTCACCTCATTCATCTTCTTTCTCGTAGCCTTAGGTATTGGTGCATACCTAGTATTTAACGGATCAAATATAGTTTCTACTAACAATGTTGATATAACTATCAATGGTCCAATTTCTGTGGCAGGTGGAGAACCTGTATCCTTTGAGGTACAAGTTAAAAATCATAATAATATTAAACTTCAGACAGTAGATATGTCAGTGGACTTTCCAGTAGGTACCACAGACCCGAGTGATGGTCTTAGAGAGTTAAAAAATACCAGAGAACTAATACCAGATATTGTTCCTGGTGGGGTAGGGCAAAAGACAATTAAAGCCATATTGTATGGTGAGGAGAATAGTAAGAGGGAAATAAAGGTCACTGTGGAGTACAGAGTACAAGGATCAAATGCTGTTTCTGTTAAAGAAAAGACATTTGATGTTCTCATCTCTTCATCACCATTAACTCTAACAGCATCATCTTTTAAAGAAGTAAATTCAGGTCAGGAGTTTGAGATGTTGGTAACCATGAATTCAAATTCAAAAGAGGTAATTAAGAATCTTGTGCTAAAAGCCGTATATCCTTTTGGATTCACATATATATCTTCAGATATGAAACCAATTACTACTGATAATTCCGTTTGGAAGATTGGTGATATGCCACCTGGTGGTAAGAAGGTTGTAAAGATAAAGGGAAAGCTTGAAGGACAAGATGATGAAAAAAGAGTATTCAGATTTACAGCAGGTGCTGGTAGGCTGGGTAACGATAAACTCATAGGTACAGAATATATAACTGGCACACAAGAGATATCTATAAGGAAACCGTTTATGTCTGTTGATGTTGCACTGAATGGTGATTCCAGTGATCAAGGATATATTGCTTCATTTAATAATCCTGTAAAAGTAGATATTTCATATTACAATAATCTACCAACCTCAATTATCGATGCTGAGGTGCATGTAAAGCTCTCTGGTACAGCGCTTGATAAGTCATCAGTTTCTCCTGATGATGGGCTATATAAGTCTGCTGATAATGAAATTGTGTGGAATAGCATCACTACAAATGATTTGAATAGTATTGAGGCTGGTGGAAGTGGTAAGGTAAGTTTTACAATAACTCCACGTGATCAGAGTACAACTATAAAAGCAATAACAAATCCAAATTTAAAATTCGATATAAGTATAAAGGGTAAAAGAAATTCAGAGGGTAATGTCCCAGAAAGCATAGCTTCGACTGTACAGAAAGAAGTCAGAATATCTTCTAATATTGCATTAGGAGGTCAGGTACTGAGGTCAACAGGACCATTTACAAATACAGGCCCAATACCTCCAAAGTCTGAGCAACAAACAACATATACAATATTGTGGACTGTTGATAATGGAGCAAATGCTGTAAGTAATGTAGTTGTTCAGTCTGGATTACCACCATATGTAAAATGGTTAGGGAAGATTAGTCCTGCAGGTGAGGATGTAAGTTACGACAGTGTTCATGGTCAGATAGTATGGAATGTCGGTAGCCTCTCAACATATACAGCAGGTAGCTCAAAGAGAAGGCAGGTAGCATTCCAAGTATCTTTAACACCAAGTATAAATCAGGTAAATGATAGTCCAGCAATACTAGATCAGTCTGTAATTACTGCAATCGATGACTTTACAGGTGAAGAATTAAAGAGTAATCTAGGGACACTAACAACAAGATTTAGTACTGATCCTCAATATAAGGATGGAGATGATAAAGTAGGACAATAAATATATGGCAAAAGAAGAAACAAAGATGGAAAAAATTATATCACTCTGTAAAAGAAGAGGATTTGTTTTTCAAGGTTCAGAGATTTACGGAGGATTGGCTGGTACATGGGATTTTGCTCACTATGGTTTGCAATTGAAGAATAATATCAAGCAGTTGTGGTGGAAGCGTTTTGTTGAAGATCGCGACGATATGTATGGAGTAGATGCTGCAATACTTATGAATCAGAATGTCTGGAAGGCGAGCGGACATGTTGCCGGTTTCTCTGATCCGTTATCTGAATGTAAAAAGTGTAAGCATCGTTTCCGTACTGATCAACTAGAAAATCCAAAGAAATGTCCAGATTGTGGTGGGGAACTAGGTGAAGCAAGACAATTTAATATGATGTTTAAGACTAATGCTGGTCCAATAGAGAGTGATGAATCCATCACATATCTTCGACCTGAAACAGCACAAGGAATGTTTGTAAACTTCAAAAATGTACTAGACAGTATCCACCCTACACTACCATTTGGTCTTGCTCAGATAGGTAAAGCATTTAGAAATGAAATTGCTCCACGTGATTTTGTATTCCGTTCTCGCGAATTTGAGCAAATGGAAATAGAATATTTCGTAAAACCAACAGAATGGAAGCAGACTTTTGAAAGTTTTGTAAAAGAAATTCATGCATT
>JACCDT011119405.1_pt1 | contig 95409 bp, 51 predicted proteins | sample 7446291 | NCBI WGS metagenome assembly JACCDT01 (sample SAMN15323446, study PRJNA562643) | freshwater metagenome | isolation source: river surface water | place: USA:Blue River Watershed | collected 2017-08-17 | reverse complement strand
CTAATTAAATTAGCTCTTAATGATTGCGCTGGTTGAAAATTCACGTCAGTACAAATAAAAACTATAGTAAAATCCTGAAAAGAAGAATGCAACAGTTTTAAACTATGCATCAAATGTTCTTGCCCCTTTCCAGGGTAGAAATTAGATACGCAAAGTATTATTTTAGAAGTATTTATTCCATATTTATGTCTGAAATCAACTTTGTTAGATTCAAATTCTTTTATATCAATAGCATTGTGAATAACGTTAACAGGTATATTTGAATTATTGCATTCATGATAATCTAAATAATTATTTGAATGTGTTATAACTGAAAATTGATTATGTTTTGACTTAAATTCTCTTAAAATATTTGGCCTAGATCGCATAAAATTCATACCAACAAGACATATGCTCTTTTTTGCTGTTATTTTTTCGGAATTTTTAAGTATGCAATTCCAATAATTAAATGAATCGCTATATACCATTAAATGATCTGGATTTATATACTTAATTTGGGATAAAAAAGAATCCTCAGTTTGATGCGTTGGCAAGACAGTCACGCCATTATGAACAATTTTTTTATTAGCATATTTACAAAGTACAAAACACTCCATGCCATATTCTTTATTCATAGAATTTGATATCTGCTCTACAACTCTTTCTGATCCCCCAACAAAAAATGGAGATGCATGATTCACTGCAATAGCTAATTTCATTTAAGCGACTCTACACTTTCTTGTCTCATAATTTGAACTTTTGTCCTCTTCCATTTCATTTGGAATTTTCTTAAACTTTCTCTAAAGTTTTTCATTCTATTAGGATTTTTGCCAAGGGTTTGATGAGGTATATGTATGATTTTTGCTTTATAATTCCAAGAAAGTCTAAATCCTGATTTAATAGCCATAAAACAAAAATCTGGATCTTCAAAATAACATGGATTAAATTGCGAGTCAAATAAACCTATCTTATCGGTAACGCTTTTATGCATTAGCATTCCGCCACAACCGATATAAGACCAAGGTTCCCTTGGATTTTTGCATTGTTTAATAGGAAAAAACCGATCATTCTGAAGCCAGGCCTCAACTCCGACAATGTGAGAATTTGTTTGGTTCAAAACCGAATAATGTTGGTCTAGCCAGCCCGCTTGAACATACTGATCATTATCCAAAAAACATAAATAATCTGGTTTATTTTCTATAGAATTATAGATGTCAAATGCTTTATTTCTTCCATTTATGACTCCTAAATTTTTAGGAGATTCATAAAGAATCATATTATTTCTAATCTCTTTTTGATTGCGCAAAAAAGACAAGGATTCGTCAGTAGACCCATTATCAATGATAATGAGGCGAAAATTCTCTGTATTCTTGTACAGATGATCAAAGAACTTTTTTGTCGTCTCAAATCCGTTGTAATTTAAAACCAATATGGCAACTTCAGGATGATTCATTCAATATGTATCGACGTTAAGGCATAACGACAGTATTGCTAATCACTTTATCTCCCAAAGAAATACCATCAAAAGGCACTATTTCAGCATACCATTCATCTCCAGATGAAAGAAGATTATTTGTTACGGTTTTTAAATTTGCCAAAGTAGTAACTTCATCAAAAGTTTGCGAATTTTCTCGTTTTCTATACCATTTAATAGAACTCTGGTCTGTTTGAGCGTCATCACCAAGAGATAAATCTGAATCCGAGAAAGTATAGTTTAATTGCAGGTTAGAATTAGATGTTGGATTAAGCGGAGTCACAACAGCATTTGAAATTACTGGAATATCATTCTGTATAGTTTTTATGATACTTCTTACTGAATTTCCAACAGTATTGCTTGAAGATGGTCTTATTTCTACTTCTATATCATTTCCCAAAGACAAAGCAACTATACCAGTTCCAGTTTTTAATTCACCTGGTATAAGTGCATTATTTTCGAATCCGTTAGTAACACCATTAAGTAATCCTTGCTTAAACTCACTTCCATTTACATACCATACTATTATTGAAGAATTACCTGGTTCGTCTTCAAAGTAATTATAATCAGCAAAAGCTGTCATAGACGAAGTAATAGTATCTTGTATTGCTCCATTAGATTTCTTGCCCTTTATGGACAAATTCACTACCGAAGGAGGCGCAGCCACGCATGTTATAGAAGGCGAACGCATAGTGCTTCCGTAGAGTTTACCATCGCTAGGTTTTACTGTAAAATATACAATATCACCTACTCGCAAAATAGACTCTCCTCTTTGGCGAGCAAAAAGCTCTATACTAGAACCAGTTGCAATTTCTTCTGGCTTAAACGAGAAGCCATAAGTCCATATAGGGTCATCAACATTTGAAATATCATTCCATTCTGTAAGATCTCTCAAGTATTCTCTTTCAACTCCATTGATGTACCAACGTATTTCTGTTAAAGACTTATCTTCTATATCTCTATTCAAATCGTTAAACTTATATGAAGATATTATTTTGCTATATATAGTTGGATTATTTGGTAATAAGACCAATTCAGTGGCTTCCGGTGGTCTCTCTGATAATGGCGGTGGTAAGAAAACATTCGTGTTATACATGTAACCAAGGCCTGATATCCTTATTGGTTCATCGCCAATATTATTAGTTATTTTCATGCCTATTCTTAGTTCGCCCTTATTCTCTATATCAATAAAATACGAACCAATTCTTCTGCTATTAAAGACAACTAATCCTTTTCTGGCAAATATTCTATATTCAGATGAATCAACAATTGAATTATTATCATCCCTTATTGTAACAGATGATTCTGTATTCCATTTTCCATATTTAGCACTCCATATAAATCCATCAACGCTTATTAAAGGTTCATTAGAATCATCATTATTTGTTCTTATTGGTATAAATATTTTGCCATTTTTCTGAACAGAAGGTTGAGAACCGCTATAATAATCTTCCCAATCTATAGAATTATTAGTAGCAGCTCCAATTTCGATAGAACCATTCTCTGTATTGTTGTGCTTTACAGATACGGCTATTTGTTGAGGACTATAATCAATTGTATCCTTATTAAGAAATATATAAGTATCTTGTGGAATACTAAATTCTATTGATATAGATAACAATGCAGGAGAACCAGGGTTTGGTATCAAGTCATATTCTTCATGAATAGAAGCGCTAAGCCCGCTTAATAAGGTAACTTTAAACTTTAAATATCTTCCTTTTATTTTAGAAAAATCGACAGATGAAGAAGCGTCGTATTGTTCGCTATAATCTCCGAAATTAATACCATCATCGCTTATAGCGAAGACCCAATTAGCGTCTGTATTTGAAAATAATTCAAAACCAAGACTTATATTGTGTATTGCTCCAATAACGCCTATATCAACAATGGATTCATACATACCCCAACCAATAGATCCGGCAACTCTACCAGTTATATTATCAACAACTTCATCTATATAATCTGAACTTAAGATAGTTTGGCTTTGTCCGCCAGTTTCTTCAGATATTCTTTCTAAGGAATTAGTATCTGTACGAGCAACCAAAGCTGATAATGTTATAGGAAATACAACTGAAAAGTTATTAACAATAACTGGAGTCTTTCCAAAACCATCTATAGATTGTATGCTCTCTACTGCTGATTCCAATGATGTAATAGATAAATTTTCTTCATTGTCAGTATGGCAATATATGGATTTAGAAAGATCTTCGGCAGAATCCTGAAGAAGTATATCCGCTACCTTACTCAATCCATCATAGAAAGGCGAACCTCCAAACGGAACTGAGTTCTCAAATCTAGAAATAATATCCAAAACATCACTAGCCGTTCCATCATTTGATGAGAGATACGGAACAACCTGAGGTAGCCACTCTATATCATTATAGTACGATATAACAGGACTCTCAAATTGTTGAGTTTGTTTAGGATTTATTTCAAATATAGCTGGACTTGATCTTACTCCTTCGGTGATATCATCGCCCTCTCCAGGAGATTGCGAAGATGGAGTATTAGATGGCAATGTTCTAGATGCATTATAACTAACGCAATCTGAGAATATTTCTCCAGATGGTTCATTATTTTGATTTGATGTATTATCTGAGGGTTCAGCTGGATTAGTTTCAAGATCATTGGCTTGAGGATTAACTGAAGCATCAGGTATTTCATTATCTGATATATCAACAATAGTTTGTCCATAATAAAAATCATCAACTACTGTTACTTGTATTCTAATAGAGTATGGCTGCCTTATTTCTCCTTCATTTATAATCAGTTTATTATCATCAGAACCTTCTCCAATAAGATTATCTGTTATTCCAAGTTTTTGTTTTATATCATTAATCTTTGTTAACAGATCATCCGATCTTGGAAGCAATATAGTTCCTCCAAATCCGTTAGAAATTGTTATCTCGTTATTTTCAAAAACAACAGGATAAACCAGAGATTGTCTGTCTGCACTAGATTCAGCATTTTGTTGTCCGTCATCCGATCCAGATGATCCCTCAGAAGTACTTGAATTTTTGAATACAACAAAACCTCTTAAAATTATAGATATGTCATCAGATGGTCTTTCTCCTGAATCATCAACAAGTTCGATATTTATTCCGCATGATTGTTTACCATCAAGTCTTATTGTAGAAGAACTAGTTGTTGCTTTAATCTGCAAGAAGCCAGCAGGACGACCGCTTGTTATACCTCCTGAAACATATATGTACTGAGAATTATCAGAATCAATACCAAAAGATTGCCTTCCTACCTCTATACTAGAAAGTTGTGTTAATGGAAACTGAACAGAAGTTGAATCAATAGATTCAAATATTTTTAAATTATTTGATTTTCCATTACTACCGCCAAGAAAATAACGATTCTCTGATATACTTGTACAGCCACCTTTATAGCGAGGCTTTGGTATATCTTCATAATTTGAATCATTTGCTGTAATAGACAAATGAAGGGTATCTAAAGAAAATGTATCTGTTGCAAATTCTAATAATTGAGATTCATCCTCGTTATTTATTAAGGCTCCTCCAGATATATAAATAGTTGAATCTTTAACAAATCCATATGGAGAAATTCTTTGATATATTTCTAAATTTTGCCCCTCGTAAATATCAGAATATGACCAAGAATCATCGCTTGTATTATAAACTAAAGTTCTATCATTAAAGCCTACTATTTTTCCTTCTGAATCAATATCTTTTATTCCGCAAGATATATATACCAAATCTCCAACAACATGAGCGCAACCCATAGCTATGCCATAAATTGTTTCATCAACAGATGGCATACTAGACATATTTTCCCATAGATCATTTATTATGTCATATCTTTCTACAGAATTACTTATTATAAGTTCGTTATTCATAATAGTAATTCCACCAAATACATATATATAATTGTTTACATATGCAGAAGAATGATAAAATCTTGATGAATTCATTGGAGAAACATCAACCCACGAATCAGAAGATATATCATATTTTTCAACGTATTTTGTTATTGAATTTCCATTTATACCACCAATACAAAATAGAGAATTCGATCCATCATAATTTAAGGTGCATCCGCCGCGAGGATGAGCCATTTCTGTTTTTGTTTCCCATAATTGACTTACGGTATCATATCTAAACAGAGAAGCGTCAAATACGTTATTTATTACTCCGTCTGTTTCAGGCTGAATGCTTGTATTTCTTTGATTTGCATCATACTGTATAGTAAGACATGCATTCATTTCTCTTTCAACTGTTCCTTTTTTATCATATCTACATGTTGCTTTTACTTGCGATGAAAAACTCTGTATTGGGTTAAGCGGCAATATAGTAAACCTAGCAATAGATTTAACTCCTACGCCCAAAGCCTCATCTTCCACTTGAGACGTATAAACAACAGTATTAGACAAAGCTATTTTAGATGGATTTTTTCCGCCTATAGAAAGAACTACCGGCGTTCCATTTGGTACTGGTTTTCCAGCAAAAGAAACTTCTAATAAAACTTCATGAGATGTTTCTCCATCAACGAGAACAGATTCTACGCTTTCGTTATCTCTTCTTATGTCTGATATACTTATACTTAAAGGCTCTTTTAATCTAAGAACAGTGGGAGGTATTCCATTTTGTAAAGAACCTCCAGCTGATAAATATCTTACTTGGCCATCAACATTGAGGGAAGTTCTTCCGTAAATAATAGCATCATCAGGTAATTCTCTAAGGCCTCTTGATATTTGTATTGATTCGCATCTATTAGTTATTGATTCATTTTCATCAAAAGGAGGAGGATCTTGTCTTCCTAAAAATTTATTTATCTTAAAGTAAACATCTGTTTGATTTGAACTAGTTGATAAATTAATTGTAGCAAAACCTACAGAAGAATCATAATTACTAAAAACTGATTCATCTATATAAGGATCTATTTCTATAGATAAATTTTCTCCATATAATATGTCGAAATCATTTCCAGATTCTATATTAACTATTTGTCCATAGTTAAGAGCAAAAAGTGTTCCTCCAAATTGATCTGAACATTCTCTAAAAGCAGAAGCAAAAGTTCCACTAGCGATATTCGGATCTCTATGAATAGTTAATTTTTCATAATCATAACCATCAGCCCAAACTTCGTTCATAACATCATTAAAATTCATAAGAAATCTTGAACCAAAAGAGCCTGGAGTGGATGGAGGATAAACAATTAAAGGTCTTTCTTCAAAAGCTCTCAAACCGTCATAAACAATAGATGCCTTAACAGCATACATCTCAGGCAAAAGGGCAGGTCCCCCTCTTTCTGGTCCAAGATCTATCATTTGCCATGTAACAGCGCAGGCTGGACCAAAAAATACTTTTCTAGCAACACTATTTCTCACAAGAGAAAATACACCTGGTCCAGAAGCCGTATTATCTAATGAATAAAAAGGTCTATCTTTTCCGCTAATTCCTTTTCTTAAATTCCACTTACATATTTCGTTACTAGATATTAGTATTCTATCTGGATCAAAAGAACGAGGACTGTTTGGATCAATTAAATAAACAGATGCAAACTGTTCTGCAACGTCGATACAATCTGGCTCTGGCTCATTTACGGTTAATTCTAATCTAAGTATATTTTCAAATACTATATACATTTTCTTTCTTGCAACAAACCCATTATAAGAAACCTGAGCAAAAAGCATAACTCCTTGAGGAGTATTTGGAGGTTGAAGCGATATATCCGCATAGCTTATTTCTTTAGTTATTTCATTATTGTTATTATCTAATTCAACTTGAGTAGTTGTTAATAGATCAAGAGTTGTAGATAATGGTTGTACGGATTTGCTTTTTCTATCAGAAAAAAATGGAGTGAATTTTTTATTAGGATTATCAGGATCATCGCAACCCGGATCTGAAGCTTCATAAACAGCAACAAAAGCCCTAGCATCAACTAATAATGGCTTATCTCTATATGTTGTTTTAATTCTAGCAACAAAAGGTCTTTGGCGACGAATAAAAGCTCCATCAAATTCTTGCTCAATATTTGGGTCGAACAACAATCCACCAGTAGCTATAAATTCCAACTCATTAAGAGGAACTTCCTGTTTGCATAAATGCTTAACTATATCATTGCTCTGATTAACAAGTTCCATCTTAAATGGATTGCTCATTTTTATATTTATAGGCAATGAATTAAATTCAAAAGAATTTTCTCCTGGAATATCTTTATTAGGTATCGAAAAGAATACACTTACTGTTAAATTTAAATTGTTTATAGAAGAAAGAATATTAAGATCAGAAGTTACTCTTACAGTACCTTTTACTATACCTCCGCCCAGCGAAGTAGAAGAAAGAATGAAGGTTTCCTCAGGATTAGGTTGTGTTATATTTCTGTCTATTATTTCTCCAAAAACATCTTCAGCCAATTGAGCTGATTCTATAGTTGCTTTTGCTTTAAACACTATATTAGAATCATCCGCTAATGGAGATCCGAATTCATCTGTTATTTGAGCAAATAAAGCTATTCTTTGGTCAAACCATGCTGATATGCTTTTTTGAAATCTTACTGGCTGTTCCCAAGCTAAACTTATTGTTTCTTCATTTACTAACTCATATCGCAATTTCTTTATTTCAACTAATGGTATACCAGTTTCATCAGCTGCTTCTGATGGTATCGATTGGAAATAATATGGCTCTGAACGATATCCATACTCATCAACGGTTACTATAGCATAATACGCGATTTCGTCATTTGGAACAGATCTATGAACAAAACTTGTAGATGATCCATTTCCGTTAAATACCATATCAACGCCAGATTCAATCTCTTCCGCGGAAAAAATTGGATAAGAAAATCTTTTATAGAAAACTTGGATTTGTTTAACTCTGCTATTATTAACAGATGACCATTCTATATAAGTTTTTCTATTTCCCGGAGTAACCGTAACTGAATTTATTGATGGAAGATCTGGTTCGTCAATAAGCCTAGAACGTAAACTTGCATTAGTAAAAACATTGTTATTAAAAGGTGGTATATTTATTGACAAAACAGGAGAATCAGACCATACACTAAAATTATCTATACTATTTTGGGTAAACATTTTGTAATTATATACTTTATTATGTATATAATTGTCAAAAAGACTTATTGTAAAATCACCTGGAGAAGCTGAGTCTTCATATATTATTTCTCCATCTTCTTCATGATATGGGGCTAATCCAAATCCATTAAATTCTCTAATTAAATTTCCGTCTTCATCAACATCTCCAGTATATGAATAATCGGCAGTCCCCTCAGATATTTTTCTAACAATACGAACTCTATTATAGTTAAAATCTTCCGGAATAGAATAATTCAATAAGATTAATCTATCTCCATTATCCAAAATTTTATCAGATGGTCTTTCTGGTAAAGTAGATTGTTCGCTAATGTAATCATCGGATCTTATTGTTTTGTGCAAAGATACTTCAGTTATTTTTCCTCTGAAGTAATTTCCTATATAATCGCTTCCTCCAATTATAATTTTCTTAGCTGATCCATGAGGCAAATAATAATTATATGGACCATCTTTAATACCATCTACAAAGAAATTTACTTCTTGAGATGACGAATTATAAGTAAAAGCGATATGATGCCATTGTCCCACAGAAACAGTCAAAGAAGAAGAGAAAGGAGCCGGACCAAATAAATTTAGAATGCCATTGTTTATATTAATTGAAAATTCAAAATCTCCACCGCTAAGGATATCATCTATGGAAAAAACAGGAATAAAAGATGCTTCTTGAGAAACATTTATCCAGGCCATAAACGTAATATCATCCAATGGACTCAAAACAGATTCAGAAGGATTTGAAGAAAAATTTTCATATCCATTAAATCTTATACCGCTAGAACCAGATGGAACATCATTCGCATTCAGCCATATTGGTTCGCTTGAAGATGAATATGTCATATGATTTTCTGAAGAACTAAAATCATATGACTTTAAACCCTCTCCTTCAGATAAATGCCATGAACCTATGACATCATCATCAATAATTACTCCAGTTCCTTTTAGTATATTTGCTGAAAATTTGTTAATACCAGTTGGTATATTTCTTACTCTCGGAATAGATCTTATTTCTACGCCGTTACTAAAAGTGCCATTAGAATCAAACGAATATACTTTGTAAAAATATTCGTTTCCCTCTGTTAAGTTGTCATCATAAGATCTATCAAAAAATCCTTCTGTTACGATATCTCCATCCAAAGGATTAAGCGGATAGGAATTAAGTTTTCTAACAACTCTTACCCCTGAAAATCCACTTTCTTGATCTGAAAAATAAGAAGTAGCTGCTTCAGATATATCGTTAGTATTTACAGAATCAGACTCTACTACTCCGAAAAAATTAAGTCTTATTGGAGTTCCTTGAACAGAAACCAAATTCCACTTAACATCTCCAGGATATGTTGATTCAATTTTATTAACAAATCTTCTTGTTATATCAAGTCTTAAATTATCAGGATCATTCCATGACATGGAACCGCTATTATCTACAACAAGAGATATGACTTTATCAGGAAGAGATAATACAACTTTATTTTCAGAATCGCTTATAGTGGAAATTTTTGTATTAAAGAAGAATGGACTGGTACCTGTCTCCCCAAAACTTTTGACTGTTGTAGTTGAAAGGGAAGCCGCTGGAGTAATGATTTCGCAGGCCGCTGCGTCGAGCGAATCGCGAAAGGTATACGCTCTTAAAGCATACCTCCTTTCGCAGTCGGCACGCCAGACTGCATTATCTATATCGTAATTTATTGAACAAATTACTCCATATGGTTCTTCGAGAGCGTTAAAATCGCTAGCGTAATCCCAAATTATATATTGTTTATCGCTCGCTCCTGAAACAAAAATAGCAAAAGCATACCTTGTATTAATATCTTGCCCAAAATCAGATGGAACATTTTCAATGGCGAAATTATACCAATCATCATTTTTTATTTCTAATAACGTATTCTTAGCATCATAAAAATCATAAGTAACAATTGGCTGATAATCAGAATCTAGTTCAAAAATCTTTGCATGAACAGTTATATAGGGAGAATCAGCCGAAGAATTCTCTCCATTTTCATCAGATGTTATAAATATTGAATTGAATTTAATATCTGATGAAAGTATCTGAATTTTTAATGTATGCTTTTGATTATCAGGAATTATGATAGATGTTTGTATCCAATTCCAAGTTTCCAAAGAAAGAATAGCTAAATTTTCTTGCTTTATTAGAACATCATCTAAAAATATCTTAACTTCTAAAACAGTATTAGATAAAGACATAATCCTAAAATATATATCATTAATTCCTGTTTTTTCAAAATAAATTGGATAAGAAAAAGATGGATAAGATGTATTATCTGAATCAGAAACTGAGCCTATAGACATATACCCAGAGCCATAATAACCAGTTTCAGATATATCAAACGTTGTGCGAGGATTGCCCTGTTCGTAACTAATAAAATTAGGAACATCAATTACAATTCCCCCATTTTCAGGGACAATAAAACCTAAAGACGTTGGCTGTCCAACTGTCCTAAGATAGGTAGATATTTTTGTTACTAAAGACAAGTGATCTCCTTATTGAATATTATGATCTTAACATTTGACCAGCTCCATTACCAGACGAACTTCCAGTAAATGGACCTAAAGGCGGTTCCGTTAAAACGTTATTAAGTCGAGTTTGTTGTATATCCCATTCATACCATTCCTGGAACATTGAAAACCAATATTCTTGGTAAATAGCCAAAATTCTATCTAACAAACTTTCTGTATTTGCGGCTGACCATAATATAGCCCCATCACAACCGCCTAAATATAAATTCTCTACTTGTTGCCTAATACCTTCTTCTCCTATTCCATTACCGCTAGGATTTTCGCCATAAAAAACATGCGGAATGACTGGTTTCCCTTTAGATAATCTTAACCAACCCTCTACAGCTTGCTGGTCATAAAACATCTGCATTGTTGGATCTTGTCTATTATTATAATAGCCAGTATGCCCTCTGTAATTTATATTTCCAGATCCTGTTACATTAGTATATATTATAGAAGTTCCAGAAATAGCTCCTAAAGCTGCAAAATTTCTTCTATGAAAACTTACTTCATCTATGAATCCTGTAAATCTACCGCTAGAAGAATCAGGGTCGTATACTCCTATATGCAATGGCTGAGGCGAAGAAAGTAAAAGATTTGCAGTAGAAACATAAGATCCTTGCCTAGTTCCATTTACCCAGAGAGCAAATGTATAATTGTTAGAATTAGCAGGGTCGTTATACCTTCCTATTACTATATAGTGAAAAACCCCTAAATCCGTAATACTTGAAGAAGTTATTGTTTGTTCACTCTGTCCATTTGGTTTAAATTGAAATACAACATTAAAATCAGAACCTCCAGTATTTTGAACGTACAATCTCCAATAGCCATCAGATCCTGACTGCCCGTGAGACACTATTGTAGGATATGCTCCATTATCAGAAGCTGCATCGGTATAATCATTTAATTTAATCCAAACATCAAATTGAAAAAGAAGAAATGTATTATTTCCAGAATATTGGGCAATATCCCATGGTTGATATGTAAAGTCTGTATCAAATGTATTCTCACTCTCTATAACTAACCAATCATTATTATTTTTATCAAGAGACCACGAAGCATCTCCAAATTTATAATCAGAAGTTGATAAGGTCTGAGTACCTGATATTGTTATATCTTTAGGTGAGTAATTATATATACTACCTTTACCTCTATCGTTAAAAGGCGCAACAATTTCAGTTTCAGTATCAAAGTGTAACAATAATTCAGTATAAGTAGAATTTAAAAATGTATTTGAACTAAAATAAAAACCATATCCATTTTCGCAATCTGCTATATCAACGGGGTCATTATAATACATACTTGGACATAAGACATCCATTTTATCTATTAAACTTATTATAGAATCTCTTGTTAAATAATATTGACGATCTTCAATAGTTTCATTACTATTTTGAGAATGTACTGGTTCAGGTATACCATAGTAAGAAAGCAACGCATTAGGCCTAGCTTCTCTAACTGCTAAAAGAAGTTCTTCAAACCAATGCCCAATTGTATCTATCCATGAATCTCTTAAAAATTGATCCTTAGTGTGGCCAATATATGTTTTTCCAGATAATGGATGAGAAATAGTCCTCCAATACATCTCAGTTTCATCAAAAAAATCTGTAACATTGCCTAAAGTAGTGTTCCAATAATATGACCAGGCGTCTTTCCACCAAGAATATAAAGCCTTATAAGTTCCTGCTCCGCCATTATATATAGAATATTCATAATAATATAAACCTCCAGATAAATTGCAAGCTGTCATCCAATTCATTGTTACAGATTCATAATCTATAACAATTATACCATCCCAATCAGTAGGAACATATAAATTACTATCAACTTTATCTAATTTTTTAACATAAAAATCTTTAGCAAAATCTAAATAATCTTGATCTAATAACCATTCTCTGATTTGTCCTCCATATCTAGGTAAAATAAAATCATATCTTCTATCATTAGAATTAGATGTAAGGTAAAAAAAATCAGGATCAAGTTCATCTGCTGGACTATTAGAAACAAAACAATAAGGAGAAACATAATTTTTGAAATTAGATTCATAATGCAATACAAGCCTGCTATGTTCTGCATTATCAGGAATTTCTACATTATTAGCTTCGTACGCTCTTTCAGTTGCTCCTATAAAATCAAATACGCCTGGAGAAGTTTCGACATAAGAATCTAAATCTCCAAACAAAGCAATATGAGGATATAATTTAAATATTTTTTTAGATCTTCTAGCGTAAAATTTAGATTCAATAGAAACAATTCTATTTTTAGTTATAACAGCTACTTGATATTTATCTTCTATAAAAGAAACATATTGATCATAAGAGTTTAACGTTGAATCATTATCTCCAAATTCATTTTTCCAATCATCAATGTCACAAATAATCCAAGGTTCATTGCCTGGTTTTGTTAAATCTAACAAAACACATCTTCCTCCTATTCTGCCGGATGAATCTACTCCAGAAGATAAAGAATTTGTGTTATATTGAAAATCATACAATGGATTATCACATTCGTATCCTATTCTTGCGACAAAATTAGAGTCTCTTGAATACATCATTATATTTTTTGAACTTGATATTGGTAATTTTTCTGGAGACAATGTTATATAGTATTCTGGTCTTAATGTTTGCCATGAACTTATATATGATTTAACCCATTCTTCATTTAAAAGAGAAGAACTTTCATCCATAACTATTCCACTACTAAATCTCATAATACCATTATATATATTGTTATTTATTTCAGAATCATTAGCATTTGGTATTGAATATTTTTCAGCAGTAGAAAGATTAAAATCTCCATAACTACTAATATCATTTATATTGGCATTTTCATTAGGCGATGAATAATCTCCAGTTTGAACTTTTCTTATACCACTTGGCATATAGAAAAGAACTTCCATTTCATTTTCTATTTCCCATAATCTTATTTGATAAACTGTTGATTTTAATTTAGATGGCATGTTTTTGTACAAGCCTGTCATATTTCCATTGTCTGAATTTCCCCAACCAGCAGCATCAAAAAGTAAAACAGCTTTATAACCATATGATTTTAAAGTAGACGCATCAACCATTGATTCAAGTAATTGTTTCCAGCCAGTTGTATTTGCAGGATTTATATCTGATCTTGTAGATGAATTAGAAACTCTTTGTTTTGTTGTTGGATTCCAAGAATAATATCTCCTATTATTTTCTAATCCGCCAATAAAAGAAGTATCTTGAGAAGAATCCGCCATTGTAATACCATATATTCTTCCATTTATTTTAGGTACGGGATGAGAATTTAAAGACCTCATATAACGTATATATGGCTCAAGTGTTCTTAGCGAAGAAATATAAAACATATCTCCAACAACTCGTGGTCCTGATTGCGGATTACCGTCATAGTCTCCGCGATATGAGGTAGGATTTGCATTTCCAATATAATAAGGAACAGAAGTATCTAAAGTACCATCTTCATTATTTATTCCTCTCCACAAACCATAAAATAATGCATCATACCATCCGTTATCTAATCTAAGCCAAATATTAAATGTTCTATTTTCTCCTGGCGAGAAAAAATCTGAGTCTTTAGGCCCGTAATCAGAATCATCAACATAGAAAACCATATTAACATAAGATTGTCCAGAAGGACCAGCTGCGTCGAAGTCTCCAAATAACTTAAATCTTTTATCATAATCTGTTGAAAAACCTATTATAGTAGTGGTTCCAACCCTTCTGCTCTCTGCATCGCTTCCAGCGACATTTGCAGCAGCTTCTGTCAAAATTTGTTGATGTCCTTGATATGATGTTCCTAAAACCTGAGAATATGCAGTAAAAGGGGTATGTCCGCCTTGTAGGGAATCAGCAGCCAATACAGGATGTAAAACATTTTCTCCAACTATACAATCTCCATTTGGGTCATTTCCCCAGTATCTTGTGCCTAACCCCGCAAAAACAGGCGACCCATATGTAGTTGTTCCGTGAGATATAAATTCTCTTTTATATTGTTTTCTTCCATTATAGCAAGAAAACATAAGTTTTTCCCAATAAGTTGCGCTATATGAAACAAAAGAGCCACCAGAATTGTATGGATTTAGAAATCCAAAAGGAAGTCTAACTCTTGGAGACTTTTTATTATCTGAAGATATATTTGTGATACTAACAGATATATTATATCCGCGGTTACGAACAAGAGAAGTTTCAACATTAACTTCCCAATCGCTTGGATATGAAGATAGAGGATCACCAGTATCATGATCTAGAACTATATCATTATTATAATCGCTAGAATTTAGAATCGGAACAGGATTGCCATTTAAGGAGGCAGGTTGAGTTACAGTTGACATAAATTATCCTATTTTATTATTTCGCCAGAAGCTAATTTTCTTATAAAAGATTCTGACAATATTTGAAATTCATCATATCCAAAAACCCATACATCACTATCGACTAAAATTATTTTATGTATTGTAGATAATAAACTTTCAGATGTAGTAAATCCAGAAGAATCATAAGAAACAATGTAAGATGAATTTGTAGCGAAACATAATTTATCAAAATTAGATGCCACATCATTAACTACAACAGAAGAAGATTCATTTAAATCGTCCAAGTAATTTACGAGAGAAACAGATAAAGAAGAAGCATACATCGATCCTCCATCATCATAAATTCCAGCATCAGTTCCTATAAACATGTTTGATCTATGCTTTATTACCTGATTAACAAATTTATTAGACATTTCCCCTATCCTAACCCATATTAAACCATCAACAGAGTAATAAAAAATTCCATTAGAAACAGCAAATAAAGCATCCGGAGATATTAAAATATCAATTGGATCTGAAGTCTCAAGAACTTTTGTCCATGAATCTTGCGTTATTTTTCTCGCATATAAACCATCAGAAGACCCAATAACTATATTTTTGTTATAAGCAACAACTATTTTATATAAATCTTTAGGAAGATTATACGAAGTGTCCAGCTCAATAGAATCATCATCTAAATTATATAGATATAGATTATTTTTATCTAGTATATAAACTATATTATCATAAATGAATATATCTTTTATAAATAGATCTCTTCTTGAATCTATTTCAATTTTATCTATTCTCTTAGATACAGTTGAAATAGCAACTAATCCTCCTAAACCTCCAATCCAAATTTGTTCTTTATTTTGAATATACTTGACGCAATTAGGATATGGCAAAGTTATATTTCTATTTCCATAATCAAATTTAAGATTATAATCAAGAGTTGAATTAGTCTTATCATACCATGATTGATCGCACGGGACTATAAAATTAGCTTGATAAGGAGGAACATTATTATTCATAAGATCTGGATTTGTTTTTTGTAAATTAATACCCATCATAACTAAATTAGAATGAGAAACTTGAGATAAGTGAGAAGGCATACCAGAATTAACCCATTCAAAAGTATCTTCTATAACCCAGTGAGGTAAAGAAGCATTTTTAATTGAAGGATTTATTATATCAACCTGTATTTTAGTCTTTTTACTTAAATCATTCTTAAATTCAAAAGTTCCATCTACAGAATTAGCTATACATAGCACTTCAAAATCAGCATAATCAATATCTATTTTGTCTCCGACAAACCTAGCAATAGGTTCATCATATCTAGAAATACCAAAGCCCTCAATAGGATCAGAACCAGCCTCATTTACGATTTCGTACTCTGCCTTATTTGATGAAACAGAAGAACTACTTGATTCGAATATGTAAGAATCATACCACCCCTCTATCGCCCAAAGAACAAGACCCCTAATAATGGCCTCGTCTATATCTTTTTTACTTATAGACATATCGGGAGTTAGTATGACTCCAATTTCTGTATTGCTAGTATTAAATAACCAATTATTATTGCCCATTAAAGACGTAAAATCATCATATTTAATAATCCACGGAATTTCCTGAATATAATAATTATCGGGATTTTCATTAGAATCTATTGGAAGTCCAACGCCTGATGCCTTAATCCCAAATGTCCATAAAACATTTGAAAGTTCAATCATCTTATCTTTATACAAGTCATTGGATCCGTAATGAAAAAATAAAGAATCTATACCAATATCATTAAGCCATGATCCCCAATTTTGTCTAAAATATTCCATATGCAAAGGATTATTTACATCATAGAATACAGATGATTCAGGAATAACGCTGTGGGCTGTTAACCTAGATATATCCGGATTTATCAATGCGCCAGCATATACTCCGAGAGATGAATCATCATGAGAAGATAACCATGAATTTAATTTTTCCGCAAGATCATTTCTCTTGCTTTCTACTATAGTGAGCCATTGATTAGGACTAGCTATTTGATCTTTTATTCCCCCACCAGGAAGCCATAAAATAAATCTCCTATAACCCAAATCATAATCTTTATTCATCTTTTGTAATAACAAATCAACAGAATCGACTTTTTTCCAAAAATCCGCAAAATCTCCATATTGAGAATTATTGGATAAATATCTGTCATTCCATAATAAATATATTCTTCCTGGATTTCTATTAACCTCAGATAAAACGCTTGAAGAATCACCAAAGTTTTCAATCTGCTCTGATTTCTCGTTATTAAGAAATGCATATCTATTAATTTTTGGCGTTAATATTTCTTCTAAAATTGGATTAATTACCTCGCTATATTGATAATTAATATCAGAAATTTGAGAATCATTATATAATGAAGCATAAAATGCTACACCGTATGATCCTTCATCAAAAGATATTCTAATAGAATTGCTTATATTTATATCATTAAGCATAGTCAAATCATATGGTGGTGTTTTATTATTATACTGATGATATATCACAGGAACAACTGGTTTTTCTAGTATATATCCCATTCTTAATGATTCTTTTATTATACTTTTTAAAAATTCTTTATCATCATATATGCTATTTTCATTATATGAAGCATTTGGGACTCTACTATTAGGAACAGTATAATAAGAAGAGTTAATAAATGGCATTATAACATCCATTTCATTATAAAGCCAAGATAGATCATTATTTATTTGTTGTGCTAAATTATTGGCAATTTTAGATTTTACATCAATAACAGACGACTTGCCATAAGCAAGTACGCCAGGTCCGCCGCCATTAAGACGAGCATCTTTGTATATTCTTGTTGGCAAGTTAGCAAAGCTCCACTTAGCCTTAGGTCTTAATTCTTTGCATTTTTGTATAGTTGATAAAAAGAATGTCTTAGAAATATCATTCCATTTATTTTTCATGTAAGAGTCTAAATTATTTATTCCACTATCATAGAGATTATTTATAAAATCCTTATCATTACAGTAATGCCAATTATAAAAATCTTCTTTATAATTAGAATTTTTTGTATCAGAAAAATCTATTTTAAAACAATCTACATTATCTTCGTAAAAATATCCATTAACTGAATCATAATTACTCCAATCAAAATTAGGATGCCATTTATTATAATCTATACAAACTAATCCTTCATAAGATTCTGGAACTAAAGATTTAATATCTTCTACTATCTTATCTTTGTGCCTTTGAATCCATTGAGGATCCTCAATCATTTGGTGCGGACCAGCAAGCGGGAATAGGCCTAATTGATCAGTATTTATAAAAATAGCGGACGAAACAATATCCCTTGAATAAGTTAACATCTTATTCAAATCGCTTCCATAAAACTTATATCCCATTTGAGAAGTATATAAGCCAAAAACTTTATAATCATTAAATCTATTTGCCATTATTCGTCGCCTGTTAGTTCTGAACCAAAGCTTCCTATACCGCCAGAACCATCATATATCTCTTTATATTTTCCAAACGTCTCAAATCCCTCTTGAGATACGCTATTCTTTGAATTCATAATTAAAACATTAAATTTAGGGAGGGTAAAAGGAATAAAACTAAGCGTTCCGCTTGTACTGTCAGCAATCTCTCCATCGGAATTTCTATATATCTGATTACCATTAATGTCTAATTCTGGTATAACAATATTGTCTTTATATATTTGACTCAAAAATCTTTCAACGCTATAAGAGAAAAATTTAACATTATCAGATGTAAAACCTGTAAGTTCCTGCGGTTGCTGTTCGCTGAGCGATAATAGAGAATTTTGTGATGATTGCACCTTAAGAAATGCACTGTCAGCTCCAACCTTATGAGCATTTCTATCATTATAAGATGGCCAAACTATATTTGAACAATTTATAGCAGGCCTTTCGACCAAATTCATGCTATTTATTTTTATACCATCAAAATACATAAATATTTTAGATGAATAATCGGAATCAATCCATCCCTCATTAATGCATTTATACTTTTTATATTGATTCGTAAACGTTATAATAGAATTTACAGATTGTTTTTCATCAAAACATACAAATTTTCTTAATCTATCAGTATCAGTAGTAAATCTATAACCTATTTTTTGTTCTACTCCATCAACATATATAGTCGGAACAATGCCTTCATTAAATTGAGAATGTATAGATAATCTTCCGTGGGCTACGGATACAAATAACTTATTTTCGCTACATACAAACAATTTATTATCTATTATTGATAAACCAAAAGATGGATATGTGTAACTGCTTTCTTTCATTTGAGGAAAAGCAAAAACAAATTCGACATCTTGATCTGAGAAAATATCATTTTCAGGTCTCGATATTAAAAGACCAATATCAGTAGATATATATAGTCTATTTTTATAAATTTTTATATGTCTTATGTTATTTACGTCGTCAAATATTTTTATTTTAGAAAATTCACTCTCTCCAAATTTTCTTCTCCAAACTATATATTTAGAAACAGCAAAAATAGTTCCATCATACTGAATTAAAGAAAATAAAGATTTTTGATCTGGAAATTCGCTACTAAAATCCCATCTTTCGCCCAAATTGGAAGTTTCAAAGATACCCAATTCATTGCTTACTATTATTCTCGATCTTTCATTATCGTATAGCATAGCAAAAGAATCAGTTGATTTAGGACCAAATATAGGAGTTTGTCTCCATAAAAATGATCCCCTACTGCTATCTTTTAATAATTTGAATACGCCAAGATCAGACGAGCAAAAAATATTGCCATTAGCATCTTCTATTATATCTCTTGCTATTTTACAGTTTTCCATACCTGGTATTTCTTGCCATCTAGAAAAACCATCAGATCCACCAGTCCCCAAAACACCCCTATTAGTAAGAGCAAAATAAAAGTTTACAGATTCAGAGTAATATAATTTTAAAACAGGAGTTATTGGTTTAAATTTTAAAACCCAAGATAATCCAAAATCTTCGCTGACATATATTCCACCGCTTGTTGAAGCAACTAATGTTGTATTTTGAGAACTACTTTGAATAACATCATACCAAACTATAGCGCTACCTATGAATTCGGTTTCCTTGCTTATAGGAGCAAATCTGTATCCATCATCAATTGCAAACATTTCTTCTGTTACTGGTATAAGCGTTTCTTTTATTCTTCCATTATGATTTATTTTCTCTAATTGAGATTCAGATATTAGCCCCTGAGACACTTGAGATGCGCTCATATCCTCTAATCGTTCTTTTGGCAAGGTATTTTGAACTTCGCTTAAATTATCAAATAAGACTGAAACAGAAGGAGCTTCCGAAAAAGGATAAGACTCTCCATCATTTAATAAGAAGTCCCCCTGATACAACCTGGTCTCAAAAGTTAATATGCCTGTTTCTTTATTTAATGCATAGAAAATACCAAGATTTTCAGCCTTTTCTTTATTTAAATATACCGTATAAAGAGTAGTTGAACTTATATCTGTAGTCGTTGAATATTCTTGATAATCAAATGTTTCCCAATTTTCAACATATAGTTCATCTCCAAGGTTAATTCTTCTATCATCTATTTCTGAATAATACAAATGTTTATGTTGAGATATTCTTTTTCTAGATTCTTCTCTAACTGGATCATTTAAATTTCTTATGTTTCTTGATCCGCTAGTATCTATTGATATTTCACCATTTAAAGTTGTTATTTTGCCAAGAAATACTGAACCAAGAACATCTATATTTGATTCTGTTATAAATAAATCAGCTTCATTTATAAATTTTCTAACCATATAATAATATGTTGAAGTTTTTAATAAAACTTGAGAATCTATAAAATAATTTACAGAAGGAGCCGTATTACCTATTTTTATGAAATTATTTTTATTACCTATGGATCTATAAATTTCGTATCCATCAAATTGTCCTGAAGAAACATCCCATGTTAATAAAACATCAGACAAACTAGACCCATCGGCTTGAGATGTTAAATTCTCTGGAAATGATATATCTCCAGAAACCCTTGGAGAACCTACAAGTATATTATAATCGAAAAAATCATCGTCAACCGGATTAAGAGACTCGTTATTGTAAGCATCTATAGTTGTTACAAAATAAACATAATTTTGATCATTTTCAACTTCATAATCTATATATTTTAAATACGAAGATTCAACAGTAGCAATTCTTTGAAAATCACTTGACGTATATATGTTCTTTTGCAATGATCTATAAATATTAAAACCTGTAAAATATTCTATAAATGGCTTATTCCAAACTATAGTAACTTGTTTATTGCCGCTTATTGAATATTGCTGGCTTGGAGCAATAGGATTCGGAAGAGAAGAAATATCTGGTATAGAAAAGGAAGCAGATTGAGTGTTGCTTTTGTTGCCAAATTCATCTTCAGCGTATATTTCAAAATTATATTCTGTATTTGGTAAGATGTTAGCAAGAGAGACATAATAAGACGTAGATCTTCCTATGTCTGTCTCTTCTTCAAAATATGTTACTGTATCATTTTCTATATCTCTTGTGTAAAAAGTAAATATATTTGACTCAAATATAGAATTAGAATTAACCCATTTAACATTGAGGGATTGATTATCCCTTTGCTCAACAGAAAATTGAGTCGGAGGTAATGGTTTAACAAAACTTCTTGTTCTAAAATATACTACTTTACCATCGCTTTTATTACCATCTTCATCAACTGATCTTATGATAAAAGTGTATTCCGTTCTCGCCCTTACGGACATATAAGATATTGAGGAATTAACAATATAAGGATAAACTTTTAATGAATAATTTGTGTCCAAAACTGATATATATTCAGAATTTATAGTTCCGCCTTGGCCATTATATTCAATGACTTGTATTTCATATGAAAATGGAATAGTAACGCTTTCATATGGATCAGAAAATGGTTGCCAACTTATATTTACAACTAAATCTGAAATTACACCATCTCCAACTTCATCTTGTATTTCTATATTAACTACATCTTTTGGTCCATTTCTAAAATCGGGACGACCGTACAATATTATTCCATCAGATTCAACATCATTAACGCTAACTGATTTAAGAACTATTTTATATTTTTGTCCATTTGTTAAATTAGATATAGAAACATCATATTTTTCACCAGGTATCTCTATTATAGAATACTGAGATTCTTCTATATTTTCTTGAGTAACATTATAAATATAAGCCCTGTACAAATGAGGATCACCAGATGTCGATCTTCTCCAATACAAATGCAAACATTCATCTGAATTTATAATTCTAACGCTAGATGGCTCTCCAGGCTGAGAAAAATCTTTATCAGTTGTTTCTGAGTACACAGAAGAAAAAGCTGACGAATTACCGCTAAGATCTATTGATAATATTTTATAAAAATACTCAGTATCTTGTTCCAAATTAGAATCTGTATATGTATTAGATTCTAAGTTTTCTATAAGTTCAAAATCTGACCCATTTAAACTTCTATACAAAGAATAATACTGAAGATCTGCTTCTGATATCTCATCCCAAGATATTTGTATGGTTGTTGCTGATTTAGATACTGTATAAATATTAGATGGAATTGAAGGACTTGTTAAATCTTCATAACTTAAAGAAGTCATATTAGAAAATGCGCTTGACTGTCCTATTACTCCAGGACGGCGCTTCATCCATGCATAAACGGAATTATTATCTGTAAGTAATTTTTCGTATGGACCAACAGTCCTAGTTATGAATTTATTAATCATTCCCCAACCAGGAGAAATACTTATGGTCAAATCATCAACTTCGGAAATGTCCCAACCTTCAATAATTCCGTCATCTATCAATGATGAAAGAAAATACATATGAGAATCTATTAATCGCATTCTTCTTTGATCAGAAGAGGCCGAATATTGATCGCCTGTAACAAATGCTTCTAAGCCAAGATGTGGGGTTTTAACTGGCATATTTAATTAACTTTTAAAGTTACAAATTGATTACCTTCTAATTCAAACATTATAGACATATTTTTCAAAACAGGAACATTAGAATATGGGTTACAATATGTCTCAGAATCTATACCTCTTATTCTAAATGTAAACGAATTATTGTTATTAACAAAAGATTCTCCATCAAATGCATCTATCGATAAATAATAAGTTGTTCCAGGAGAAAAATCGGATGAATTAGCTGAATATAAAATAGTCTTTGTAGATGCAGAAGATATAAAGAGACCAGCTGTAGATATCTGTTCATTTTCTGAATACCATCCTGTATTATCATTTCCGCTAAAAACAGTTTTGTATACATCTGTTCTTTCAGGGTCATTATAGAATCTTATTCTAAAATAATAATTTCTTGATGATTCTTTATTTGTAAAGTTAAAACTTATATCATCAAGATATGTAGTACCGCAAGCTTCTATAAAAGACCTTCCTTCAAATATAGTACTTGTATTAGAATTTCCGTCTATAGACTCAACTCTAACATAATAATAAGTATTACATCTTAAAGGCGTTTCTCCAACAGGAACATATGAATAATTTCTGGTTTCCTGACTATAAACAACAGAACCTTGTTCAGCGAATGAATCGCCATTATCGCTAAATCCGCTTACGCTATCTCCAGAATAAGCCACAAACAAAGAATTTGTCATAGAATAATCTTCAAAAAACGTAACCCTATAATGGTAAATATCATCAGAAGATGTCTGGTTCGTATTAGACCACTCAATGCTATTGAATGAAAGCAGAGAATTATATGGTCCATACTCTCCAAATTCATCAGATAAACTTTCTCCCCTATTTGGGGTTATGAATTTAATTCCTACTCTTAAATTGGAACCCAACTGTTTATTTTCTGTAGTGAAAATCCTATTTTCGTCTATAATCTGATAATCAGAAAAATTAGTAGAATCATTCGTATTAATACCGAAAACGATATCAGCTGCAATAGGAATGATTTTTGTGCTTGTTAATATTCCGCTCTTGATCCTACTAGGCAATACGAAATTCGTCGTAAATAGGTGAGTAGAATCGCTTGATATATTCTTTATGACAACGTTTCTTAAGGAAGGGCTTAATCCTCTTACATTGCTAGAAAGAACCGCCTTAAATTGTAAATATTGGCCCGTTAAAAATGAAAGATCATAAGATTTATCAGATCCATTAATTTCTACAACAAATTCTGCATCCAGCAAATCATCTCTATTAGCAGCTGATCTTACATAAAATTTTATTTCGGTATTATCTGGAATAAATGCATCCCAATTCATTTCGCTCCAAGATATTATATTGTTTGTTCCATTAAATATCTCGCTAAAATAAACTCCAACTTCTTCGTCTACCTTAGACGCCGAATAAAATCTATCATCTCCATCATATGTAGAAACAGTATTACCATATTTATCAATTTCTAATATTCTATTTTGATTGGTAAAATTAATAAGCTCTGACAAAGTTACACTATCAAATAGATTCGCATCCATTTCAGTTTGAGCTTCATTGGTGAACAACTTAGTTTCATTTCCGGCTCTATCTATAAGTTTTAGATAAACATTTTTAACGCTCGAAGTATTTCCTATTTTATATATGTAGTTATCTGATATAAACCAAGGCACGTCTCCTAATCCCTTAGATATATCAAGTATTTCTTCAGAATGTACATACTTAGATGTCCATACATTTTCTAATACAAAAACTGTACTACCAATAGATGCCCATAATTTATCATTAATATTAGTCATGCTATAGACAGGAGCGTTTATTGTCTTAAAAGAATGAGTAAACGAACCATCAGGTAAAGAACTTCTCTTTATTTGAGCGCTAGAACCAGTTCCTGCAAATACAAATTTCTTATTATTCACAACAGCAAAACCCATACTTAATATATCTTTATCATAATTTGTATCAACGATCTGCTGAGTATTATTTTTGGGGTCTAGTCTATATATTCTTCCTTCTTGGCCTGTTCCTGCATATATCTCCCCTTCTGCGGATTGTAAATCATAAATAGCGCCGCTTATATTATCAAAGGCTAATTTTATGGAAACCCCATCATATGAATATAATTTACCTCCAAGGCCATTTTCCCCAGGAGCATCGCCTGATCCTATGTAAAGGATATTATTTAATATCTCAGCACAATAAGCGTTAGATCCAGTTACTGAACCTAAAAGAGTATATGTTATTCCATCCACGGATTCCCATATTTTACCAGTTCCACCAGTCTTTCCTGTTCCTATAATAAGTCTTCCTTGGAATTGTTCTATAAAATTTACGCTGGTATTCAAGTCTCCATCATCAAACTCATTCTTCATATCCCATTGTTCAGTTACTGGATTAAACATATATATCCTAGCAGGAGAACAAGTTCCAGCTACCATAAGTTTCGATCCATTCAACCTATCCCATCTAAATATAGACTTACCCTTACATCCTGTAAAAGTGTATTCTTTAGTAATATTGTCAAATACTCTACCAAGATCAAAATTATTTACAAGAGTAGAGAAAGGGATTGGTGTTTGGCGTATTTCTCCATCTTCTGTAAAATTCGTAAAATTAGACACAATCATTTTATCTATACCAGAAACAGAATCAAATGGAAGATATTCATCTCCATTTTGTATTTTATTTATGAGTATTTTAAACTTAGTTTGAGATACTTGATCTCCTATTTCTATTTTTCCAACAGGAGGAGTTGCGTCAAAAATTATTTTGTCAAATGGAAGATCAACTATTTGATCATTAATTTGAACTGTATTTATATCTCCGCCAGTCATGGCATAAACAGAATTTCCAACAGATAGCATCTTTTCTATATTAGTAGTTTTATTACCGATAGACAATCTTGCTGCTTGATTCTGAGAAAAGTTATTATATATTTCTATATCAAATCTTATATTTATGGATACTATATCGCTATCTTTCAAAGGATAATCAAATCTTAATATCTTCTTGCTAGGAGAAAATTTATATCCATTAGTTATTTTATTTCCATTTAGAATAACTTCATACAATATGTTATTTGGTATTTCTATGTCTTCAAATCCAACAATTTTAAAAGTTTGCAAATCATCATTTCTTTCAGGAATGATTTCAGCAAGAGAGAAATCTCTGCTTGTAAATTTGTTTACATTTATAGCATTTGAATTAAAATGCTTATCGCTAAATTCTATTTGATAGATTGAATTTGTTACTCCAACAAATAATATATTAGGATCTTTCCATTTTATAGTTTTAACATTATTAAAAACTGGTATATCAGAATCGTAATGTTTTTCTTCTAGACCAGCTATTGGAGAGGTTAAATTATTAAAATCTAATCTTTCTATATTTATGCCACTCATTTGATCAACACCGGCAGATGTTGCAAGATATCTTATAGCGGTATTTCTGATAGCTATATCATTTATTTTGTTAGATGACATTCCATTATTCATGTTAAAAATTGTTATGTCATTATTTTTAAATCTAACAAGACCATTATTTGTACCTATCCATGCTACATTATTTGCATCTATTTTACTTACATTTATAATATTAGATGGCATACCATTATCAGTATTAAGTATTATGATTTTATCATCAGGTATTTCTATTAATCTTTCTGTAGATATATTATCTTTCGTTGTTTTTATACTAGATATTAAATCTCTCATATCTACTATAAACAATCCATTATTGGAAGAAATATAAATTCTGTCAAAAAGATCTGAATCTATAAACTTGACAACCGATGGTAAATTACTGTTATCAAGCTTCCAAAAATATGCGTGATCCGGACTAACGTAGATTCCATTGTCTGTAGCTAAATACATATTTTTATTTGAGTCAAAAGATATATTATAAATTTCAACTCCGGAAATACCGTAATTAGATGAATCAAGTAAAAATACTTCATTATTTTTCTTATTAAAGAAAAACAACCCTAAATCGGTAGCGAGCCAAGCATCTCCTCTATTATTTGAGGCGCTATTATATACATTAACATTTGGTATATTAGCAGTAGATGAAGATATTAGTCTTATGTTAAAAGGTCCATACGCTCCATTTAAATAATACCTAAGTCTTTTTACTACATATCTAGCGCTCATCGTATTAGAAAAATCGCCGAATCTTATTTCTTTTCTCGATATTGATTTTGTTACATTATTATCTGAACTAATATATGGATCAGCAGAATCTATATCATAAACAGAAGTCCAACTATCATTGTTTATTATAGCATGATTAACTTGAACAAAAGTATCATCATGAGGAAGTGTAACATTGTGATCTGATATTTTTTCAGCCTCATATACTATATGAATATTTTGAGAAGATCTCTTAATAACAGATGGCCTACGATATATTCGTTTAGATTCAGATGAAACCTCAACATCAAAACCTCCCTCTTGATTACTGGATTCCCAGTACTGGTTTTGATTATTGTATCTAGATATAAAAATCTTTGAATCAGAATTAGAGTAAGAAACATCATCGGATAAAGAATATGGATCATAAGGATCAAATGTGTCCGATACCCCTCTCTCATAAACAATATATACATTACCAGTAGATGTGTCTAGACAAGATTTTGGATACTTAGAATCTACAACTGAATTCGTTAATTGTTTTTCTTCATTTGCGTAATCTAATCTTGATCCTAATATTTTTGAAAATATTTGGTAGGTTCCATTAACTAAATCATGCCATGTCGCAATTATTCTACCCTTTAAATCGCTTGTTATACAAGAATAATCTGCTCTATCAGAATCTATACCAGAGATATTAAAGTCTACTCCACCTTGTCCGCTGCAATTCCAATTATTCGATGTGTTTGCAGTTCCTATTATCTTGTAACCAGCATTTATTCTACTTCCGCCATCGGATAAAAATGATGTCCAAGATACATATACGGTTTGATTCAAATGTAATATACAAGGGCGAGATGCTCCTATCTGACTTTTTGAAATCTGAATATCTTCCTTACCAAAAGAGCTTGATATCCATTGTCCATTGGCCGCATTTCTGTAACAGTAAAATATTTCAGTGACGCCTAATCTGGAATCTTCCCAAACAATGTGAACGTTATTATTATCATCTATATCAGATTTAGGATTTGATGATTTTCCAGAACCTATACTAATAACGTATGGTTCTGACCAGCCATTTGCATTTTTATGTATTACGGATATATCGGTGTGGTCTGATTTTCTACTTTCAAACACAACATATATGGTTCCATTGCTATCAACTGATATATCAGGAGATGAGGAACCAAATTGATCTGTAACCAAAAGATAAGGGTCTGTCCATCCTGATTCTGTTGAATATTGCGAGAAATATATCTGCTTATTACCATTAACTCCGTCATCAGACCAAACTGCATATAAATTGCCATCATCATCAGAAGTAACAGATGGTCTACTGGCGTTTGATTGATTTGAAGACAAGTCTGTTAACTTACTCTCTGATAGCAAATCATATTCTAATGAATCAGGAGTTTTAGAATATATCTTCATATTATCATCTTTAACGCATATTCTATATTTATTATTAGTGCTATTATCTATTAAGAAAGATTTATTTATGGAAGACACAACAATTTCTTGAGGCAAGAAATTTATTATTTCTTTGTATTTTCCATCATTTAAGTATAAACCAACACCATCTTCTTTTGCAATATTTGATGGTCTATCATTGTCTTCAACAGACTCTACGGCAATATCAAAGTCTATAGAATAACCTATTTCATTATTAACATGATCAAACCATGGCGTGCCTGGTTTCCTGTGGGTATAAAAACATTTTCCTCCGGAAACTGTCGAATAAGGATCAGGACTATATGGGTCTAATACAACAAAACTTCCTCTCGCTAAATAATCCTCTGGCAATATATGCTCTGGACCAAAAGCTACTAACTTAGATGCCTGCTGATTCTCTATGTCATTATATTGTTCTACTGAAACGAAATAAGAAAATAAATAATTTTCATAAGTAGTTAAATCATTTTGTAATTCATTTATAAATTGTTTAATAGTCTTATTGTAAAGAGATGTGGAGTAAAATGGAGTATCAGATGGCTCTCCAAGAGAATCCAAATATATATTAAAAATTTTATCGCTAGTTATTTCTATGTGAAAACTAAATACCGCAAATTCATATTTTAATGCAAATCTTATGGCATCAATATTTTGAGTAGAAAAATAACCGCTTGAATCAGTTATAGAAGATCCAGAAAAAGTAGTATCAAGAACTAATCCCTGAGTTTCAAAACTTATAGCATTACCTACTGTAGAACTTACTTTTTCCCACAAATTTCTAGATGGATTAAATCCGTTTTCAAAAAAAGAATCAGAGTCAAAATTTGATAAAGCAAAATTTTCAAAATAACTAGAACCATTACTATGAGAAATATATATAAAATTATCATCCGGAGAGCTTGATATATTATTTATAGTTAAATCTGATTCATCTATATTTTCTGTAGCTGCTAATATGGATTTCTTTGATTCATTTACTTTGTATATTTTTCCGCTTTCTTGGGCATTCCTTGAATTAACGGCAACAAAAACATCTCCATTAAAAGAATTTATATCAGAAATAGATTGACCAACAAAATTTACATATGGCTGCATAGATATGGAAGAATATTGATCAGAATGAATTTTTGGGTCAAAAGCTCCGCTAATATTATAAACGATTTTCTTTAAAAAGCCTATAGCCTCAGAATCAGATGATGAACCAAACTCAATAAATCTTTCGCTACTAGATTCTGTAAAATAACCTGTTCCATCTATAATCAGATTATTATTATAATATATTTTGATGTCATTATTCTTGCCAATTATTAATATGTTTTTAGTTAATCCCATATTTATAGCATATGAAATTATAGAACTTTTTCCGAGTAATAAATCTATTCTTTCAGAATAAAATCTGACCTCAGCAAATTTGGAACCATCGCTTAATGACAGTCTTTGATAGTTGTCCCCAGTAGCTTCTACGGAAACAGATAATTCCATTGTCCAGCCAGTGCTATTGCTGACATCCCTATCCCATAAAGAACCATTTATTCTGAAATGAGTAGTTAATGAATTTTCAAAAACATCAGTAGAATCGCTAGATGCAACAGTTACATAATAATCAAATCCTCTAATTAAAACATTATCTGGAACTACGAATTCTTTTTCAAAAGTTTCTATTATGGTAGAATAAACATTAGAAGAACCTGGAGCTGTACCTATATCTATCTTAGCGAATCTTGATCTTCTCTGGAAAGGTTCTATAACAGACCATTCGATGGTGGGATTAACACTTTTTACGGATAGGTTCTCTAATATGCCATCTACTTTTAGTCCAACAATTCTAAAACCAACATCTTGTATAACCGAAGTAGGAGATATCATGGACTGATTGTCAAACAAGCCATCACTTGGCGTTAAGGAAAACCAAACTTCATCGCCTGGCTTTACTTTAAGTCGAACAGATTTGCTATTAGCAGACTCTGGAACATTAACTCCATTAACATACCAATCGATTTTACTTTTGTCATTTATTAGATCTTTATTTGTATTAGGATCAGTTATAACATAAGAAGCTTGCAATATATCTTGATCAGTTGGATTAAGCGGAAGTATTTCTAATTCATCTGCAACAGGTGGCAATTTTGAAACAGTGACAGATTGAGTTATTACATTTGGACCGAATTCAAAATCATCTTCTGGTCTGACATGAGCCATCCAGACATCTTTATATCTTAAATAGTCTTTAGATATCTTTTTGTAATTATTAAATGAAGATTGATGAACTCCATTTTTAAACCACTTTATAGAAACAGATATATCATCTTCAAGAACGTCATAAGATAGTTCTATATCATCATTTATACTAGGCTCTGATGGGGATATTGAAACATTAGATACAAAGGGTATCCTATTAATAGCAAATGAAAAAGATTTCCAATCGCTTATTGATCCGAAAGAATCTGTTATTCTAACTTGCCCATAATAAGTCATACCTCTAGAGAAAAATTTGTTAGGGACTTTCCATGATGTAGCTTTTGTTTTAAGATTTATAACTCTAAAAACATCTGGAGAATATGCATTCGATCCCCAATTTGTTTTTGATGTTCCTATCCTTATTTCTAAGCTTGATTGGTTGGCTGAATTAACTGAAAAAACACTATTCCAATTTATAATTATGGAATCGAAGCCAACAACTATCGGAGCAGAAGCATCCCATTCTAAATTATTTACATACACATCTTTTATTAATACTGACATTTAATCCTCAAATTCTAATAGATGATTTATATATTTTTAAATATCCATCCTGCGAATCAATAATAGATTCTGTGGATAATTTATTTTTCTTTATAAGTTTTATTTCATCTTTTTGACTAAAATCTTTACGAGACTGCCACATAAGTCTATCGCCCTTATATAAATTTCCATCTGATTTTCCGGCGTAAATATTTTTGCCATTACTAGCAACAGCCTTTATGTCTATGGTAGTGGGATCATCATAAACAAACGATTGCGAAATCTCGCTTAATCCAACAAGATTCTTATATACAGAATATTCTGAACCAAAATTTATATGTTTAGAAAGAATATTGCTATCTATAACATATTCTGTTGTAAATATTAATTCATCCAATAATCCAAAATTACCTCTAATCAAAGCATTATAACCAACCGCCGAATTATTAACATGAAATGGCACTGAATTATCGTTATTTAAAGAAGACGGTATATCAGTTCCAAGTTCATTATTAGTAGTTACTTCTAATCCATCTATAAATATCTTAAGAGAAGATAAGTATCCGCTATAAGATATCCAAAAATAATGCATTGTTCCCGCAACATACGGACTACTAGATACAATAATTTTATCGGATACTCCCTGAAGTAAAACGTAAAGTTTATTCATATTATCTTCTAAACATTCCTCATATACAGCAAAAGAAGATTCATCAGTAATAACCGAAACATTCTGAGAAGAGTCTAAAAAGAAATTAGATTTATCAAATAAAGCCATTTTGTAATATTTTATTTGGCCAGTTGAAACTTCAACTGATGGTTTAACATTAATAGGATTTAACCAAAAACCCAAGGAAAATGAATCTAAAGTAGAAGGTAGAGGTACAAAGAATCTACCTATTGATAGAGGTTTCAACCTAAGACCTTTGCCAAAAGCGCCTTCTGTCAGAAATACCTTATCTGCGCCTTGAGTAAAAATCATTTCAGTATCATTTATTTCATCAATTAATGGTAAATCTTCAAATTTAAAGAAAAACTTGTAATAATTTTTATCTTTATGAGATATTTTTAATAAATCATTACTTAATACGGTATAAGTCGGGCCACTACTAAAAGGGTAATTAAAAGGCATATTTTATATCCTTGAATAACTGAACGAAATAGCCATTCTGTTATTTTCAAAATCTTCATTTTTATCGCTTATGCTTCTCTCAAGCCAAATATAAATAACTTCATTTGGTCCTAAATTAGCTCCGTTCTGTCTATTTCCTACATTTATAGATATTCCATTTTCTACAAATGTGGCATCATACCAGTCGCTTATTATATATGGAAAATTATTACTAAAATCTTTCTTAAGAGGAGATGTTATGCCATTGCGTATTCTTTGAGAAGGAGACGTTCCTATGTAGAATTCATCTCCTGAAGCAACTACATATGGTAAATTTTCATCAAAAAATATAGACCCATTTTGCGAAGAATATGAAGATATAATTCTTGTTTGTCCAGAATTTAATCCGCTAGTAAAAGTTATAGAAGATTTTTTGAAATTATCATCAGAAAAGGCGTCAATCAGGTTATAACAAATAAGAAAATTTCTATCTCCTGACGAAGCAGAAGAACTATAATATTCGCTTCTTGGAATCTCTATAGCGAATCTCATATTTGACAGACTGTTTCTGCTTATAAGCTTAAAAAATATTTTAACATCTTTAGCAGTTTGTTCTGAATTAGTGTTCTTAATAGCTATACAGCGATATTGTTTACCAGAATCAGAAAATACGCCATCAAACATAGTTGATTTTTGAATTCCGCTTATAACAGATTCTTTCGGATGAAATCTTAGTGGAGTATCAAAAGCGTGTCTTTCTGATATTTTTGCAACATTATCTTCCCAACCAGATAGTTTTATTATCTCATCTTGTATTTGTACAATCTCATAAGAAGAAAGAACATCGCTAGATGCCTTAAAAGTAGAGTCATAAAAAGATATAGAATTACTTAATGTAGCTGTTTCGAATACAGCAGTTGGACTAACGTATCCTCCTAAAGACTGACTAGGATTTAATTGGGCTATATCTGGCTCAATGCTTGTGTAATAAAACTTAACATCTTCTCTTAAATTATTAGATTGATTTGATAAACTGCTATATTCTTTTTTTGCAAAAAAATAGACCCATTTTTCAGTTCCATCTATTATTGGGCTTTCAGAAAGATACAAAGAATTAAAAGATTCATTTCCATTTAAAACCTGCGCAGATAAATTAGAATACTTCTGTAGTGCAGCAGATAAAGACTGAAGCGATTGACCTATTAATGGAATATTTACCAACAATAAAGAAGAACCGTTATCCTGATCAAAAATGCCACCTAAAATAGAAATAGTAGTTTGCGATTCCCCTTGAATAAAAAATCTAGCGGATTTATATGGTAGGTATGGATCATTAATAGAAAAAGAAACTCTTAAAACAGCATCTTCTTTATTAAATTCAGTGTAATAATTAGACTCATTTCCTTGATCGAATGTTATAACATTACTACCACTAGGGACAGTCTTTATTAAAGGAGTTATATCTTTACCAGAAAGAGATTCTGAACCGCCTTTTGCAAATCCCTTACTTATCTTATTTGAAAAAGTTTCGCCTTGTATTATTTTATCAGCCACTATATTTGTACCTCAGAAAAATTAGATCCATCGTAAATAACAATAGACGACTTATTATTAAACAATATATATAATAAAGATGAATCAGAATATACTTTATGTATCGACGATCCAAATGAAGATAAAAGAGTTACAGAAGACTCATCATATTTATATATATTTCCTCCAACGGATCCCATATATAAACTACCTTTATATGAATCCATTGTTTTTATTTCAGAAGCAATATCTGTTAGACTTATACATTCTTCTATCGTATATCCGTTATATCTATAAATAAGAGCAGTACCATCCTCTGTCTTACAAGATATGTAAACAATTGAATTTAAAATACCTAAAGCATTAATTGACTCACTTACAGAACCGACCAAGGCACTTCCATCATCTATTCTATAAAGATAAGAAGCGTCATCAGCATTGCAGCCTACCCATAGCGTTTCTCCATCAAGAGATATGTCAGCTATATCGCTATTACTAAGATCAAATATGGTTCTAAAAGATTTCTCTACCTGATTGGTTCTATTATATCCATAATCTTGGAAAAGGACTTTTATTACTTTTGATCCTTCTTCTTCAGATATTTTGTAATATTTAAAATTTATATAAGATTCTGGAGATTTTGAAATATCATTTTCTATAAATTGCATAGATTGCAATCCTGATGTTTCATCATAAGCGAATAAATTTACAGAAACATCTCTTGTTTTTGTAAAATCATCTCCTCCATTAACCTGTATATATCCGCTAGGAGGTTTTGTGTCAATTAGAAAAAAGCCTTCATTTACTATATTGATATTTTCTATATTAGTTTCTATTGATTTATTACCAGAATCATCGGCAAGCCAAACGGTTAAAACATAATCATCTGATGGCTTAAGAAGAGAAGTATCCCATGTTAATGGACCAGCGCCTATGGGCACTCCCTGGATAACTGGAGATAATGGAATATTCAATTTATTTGAACTAAAATATATATAATATCTTGATCTTTGAGAAGAAGTTTTCTCTATACTGCTTTCGTCTAACAAGATATCTATAGAACCTCCATATCTTCCGCCTGGGACAGGATTTACCACAGATGGAGTAGATGGATTCGATCTTTTTAAAAGAATATTAGAAGCTGAAATTGAATAATCGCTTCTCTCTCCGCGAGAATTGACAGCTCTAATTCCTACTCTAATTTCTTTATTGTTAAAATAATTACCTATTTTCCATTGGAATATTTTTGTTCCCTGAGGAACAACAGCTATAGTATTCCAATTGGGCTCATCAAGTCCATCATAATATTCAGCATAAACTATTTCATACCAAATAGGTAGCCCATCAGTAGAAGCCGGAATTGCTTCTTGCCAAGATATATCAATAATTCTTGATAATATCTTATCATTTCCGTTAGGATAAATTAAAGTTGGTCTATTAGGTTTCGACATTAGGTGTTTCCATCATCAATATTGTTTCCAGGTAAACCTCCAGAATTCAACGGCAAGGAACCATCTCCTCCTCCAATCCATTTGGAATCTCCCCCCTGAGCAACTTTACCGTAAGACCCAAAATTCTGTATCTTATAATACGATGGTTCTCCAAAAGAATTTCTTGAATCATTAGATATGTATTTTTCTCTAAAAATAGTAAAATCATTAAATATCGATACTTTTTGGTCTAATGAATCAGAACTAGATTCAATCAATTTATTTACTATTTTACAATTACCTGGCATATTTACCTTTATAACAGCTAATCCATCTTTGTTAACAACGGAATCATCTTCTTCTACCTTAAAAGAACCTCTATAAACGCCATATCCATATTCGGATTCTGACATTTTTTCTAATGGTAAACCTAATTGATCATTTATACCCTGTTGATATACATCCATTGTCATATCTTTATACTCGCTAAATCTATCAAGCGATTTTAGCCTATTAAGTAGTTCTATTTTTGTAGCATCTTTAAATGTTATTTTAACATATATGGTATCAACCGATTCTGTATTTTCTGAAATGCTAACTAAATCGCTATCGCTTATAGGAGTTGTTGTCTTTTTTACTCCGACTATTGGATAATTATTGAATTTAGGAATTGGACTATCTTTAATTGTTTCATCAAAGAAAAAATCTACATAATATTCTATATCTTTGTATATAGCAAGAGTATCTATACAGAAAGATTCAGTTTTTCCGAAGAAGGTCAATATTTCACAGCATATCTTCTTAACTCCATTATTAGGAGAAGTAATCCAAGGAGCTACAAATCTATCTTTTCCGACAAAATACGCTTTGAAAAATTCCCTTTCATTAATAGTTCCATATTCATCAGTAGATTGAGATGGTAAATCAGGACCTATTGGAAGCCATTCGCTCCAATCATCGTCATCATCATTCTTCAATCTATAAGCATATGTTCCAGGAACTCCTACAATATCCAATTCTATAAAACAATCATTTATAACAGATATAGGAGTATCAATATCCAAATAAGTTGAATAAGAAACATACTTATTCAGAATTCTCATGTTCATATATTGAGAAATATCTCTTTCTGGCAATCCTCCAACAACATAAAAATCTCCATTTGTACTATCTGTAAATTGGCAAGAAGATATATTCGATATCTCCAAAGATAAAGGACACCCTATGCTGCAAGATTTAGAATATAAAGTACTTCCATCATGAAAAATAGAATTCAAATTTTGGAATGGGTCAATAAATATAGATGCGTCATAAAGAGTTTTACCTATATCATCAAAGTATGTTATTCTTCTATCAAAATCACCTTGTCCTGATCCAATGATTTTATCTTCGTAGACATCCCATATAGCAAAGAAATAATCTGGAGATAAAGATGATTGCAAAGAAGATTGTCTTGAATATCTATAGTCTTCCCAAACTATATAAAATAAATCGTTATTGGCTGAAATAGATTTTGGTCTTATGGATTTAGAACCAGAATTGCTAACCTTTATATCTGATCCGCCCTGGCCACTACACTCCCAATTTTTGGAATCAGAATCTTCTCTCCATACTTCTACATTCGTATAAGAACACTCGCAAAGCATATTAAATCTATCTATTTCAAATAAAGAATCCTCAATATAGGCTTCAACAACAACATAATACGGAACTCCACATAGTAGAGATTCTTTTTCCATTCCGTCAATTTTGCTTTGGGTATTATAAAGTTTATGTGGAAGTATTTCAGGATCATATATTACGTTCACTGATTGTCCTGTAGGAACAGTTATTCCACCAGATGGGAATAAATCATTACCTATAACCCAATTTATATTCTCTAATAAACTGAATGATGAGAAAATAACAGATTCTCTATCAGAATTATTGTAAAATGTTACTCTAAAATTAACTAACTGTTCTGATAATTTATCATTAGTATATCTTATATTTATATTACATCTCTTAGCCTGTTCAGTTGGGCAATAGAAAACAAACTCCGACGATCCAGAACTTTCAGTTATAGGAGATGTTATAACTCTAAAAGAATCATAAGAATTAGTTTCTGAACTTATATTTACAAATAAAGTTTTTCTATCTTCAGAAATTCTAAAATTATCTTTTGAATTACTTCCAATCTCAATACCTCTTTGTTCGGCATCTGAATCGCTATTCTCATATGATATTCCATCCACAGCAAAATATTGGTCAGAATCCCTTATGTCCTGATTATCAAAAATTATTCCAACTATAATTTCATTAAAATTTATAGGAGTTGATAACGAGGCACCACTAGTTACTGATTCGTATTTAAAATATGAAACGCTTATTTGATCACCAATCGAACAACCTGGCAAAGAAGTCATGCCATCTGGGAACTGTATTCCAACGCCATCAGAAGAAGTAAAATAATCTGTATCCTGTCTATCTATAGAGATAGGAGAACCTCCTCTATATTCAACAACGCCGAACAATATTTCATCTACAGCATTAACTCCTGGCAATAGAGCATCCAAACCAGGTTCAGAAGCATATATAGCTACAGAAGAGCCGCCTGTTGATACAAGATCATTAGTACTAACGCTATTAACTGATTGATAAAGCATTGTTGTATATAAAACTTTATCCTTAAGATCATCCTCAAGGGAAGAAGAATAAGATATTGTTACTGTTTCTCCTGAAGTTAATGTAACTCCATCATATGATATTTGAATGTTATTACATCTCCAGCCAGATATAGAGTATCTAGAATCCACAGATTTAAAGAGATTTGTTTTCTCTTTATCAGTATAAAAATTAATTTTAAAATGATAAGAACCGTTTGAAGGGGATTCAAAATCAAAGAATACCTGGCAGCCTATTTCTTGAATATCCTGCCCATAAGGATCTATATAAGGATCAGCCAGTCCTCTCCAAGCGTATTCCTCTATCTCTCCAACTTTACATGGATCATTCCATAAATCATCAATTTCTGAAGATTTTGCGCAATATATACCCCATTCTCCATCTCTATTATCTTGCCATGCTATTAATCTTCTTCCCTTTCTATCAACTGAAATAGACGGATTAATACTACTACTCTCGTATTCTGTTATTCTAGATTCATATCTAAATGGTAACATTCTATTTTTTTGGCTAGCATACATTATATCCCAGTAATCAAATCTATTTGTTTGCCAAGATATATGGCATCTGCTAAACGAGTCAATAACTATATCTGGGTTTCTGTTTTGATATGAACTAGATAAAGTAATTGGTATCTGAGATATCTCATTATAAGAATCTAAAGAAAAAGAAAAATCAAATTCTTCTTCTGATAAAGATAATGAATCAAAACAAGTTCTAGAAGATAATTCATCATATATGTCAGAAAAATAACTTATGAATATATCATCTATAAGAGGAGCATAGCTAGCTATACTGCCGCTTGTAACATTCTCAAAAGATATGACAGTAAGCGCAGAAGTTGCCGTAAAGTCAAATATCTTATATGTCCAATCAGATACAGAAGGAGAAAGAGAAACTATATCATATGTATCTTCTTCTGAATCAGCTGAGACTTTTATAGTTCTTGTTATATTCCAACCATCAGAATCGTTTGTTGGATACGAAGATACTTTAAATGATATTCTATATGATTTTCCAATTTCTGTTGTTATTGTTTGTGATATCTTACCCTGAACAAGAGTGTTAGATGAATATCCTGATAAAGAAATCCAACTAGAGCCAACTGGAGTATAAAATAAATCTCCATGAGGTTGTTCATCTGTTGGGACATAAAAATAGGTTATTGGACTTTCGATATTCCAGTCTGTGATAGAAGTATTTGAAATCTCTACGTTTGTTGTAAACTGTCTTGGAAGATCAGATACTTCAAAACTACCATTACTACAATAATTTGTCACAGATTTTTCTGAAACTATCATCTGTTTAGTATTTCTATCATTATCGCTTATCTTTGCATAATAATCATTAATACTTATAGAATGAGGCCCTATATCTATATTTGATATTTCTAAAGTTATAGATGTAGAATCGTATTTATTTCCGTTATATGGTAACAATTCATTGGTTATGTATCTGCCCTTAGTAGGAACTCCAAAGCCAATATCAAAACTTCTATATTGATCAGAAAAATCTGCAACAAAAGATTCTGCAACTTGTATTTCATCATCAACTATAACAATAATATTTCCATTAAATCTATAATCTTGCTCAAAGCCGTGTCTATCATACTCTAATACACCATCGATATAATTCGAACTCATCTTATTATAATGAACAGCTACTTTAATATTGTGAGATTGACTCAAGGTAATATTGCTTCCGAATTGCCTTATAACGTGAAATTTCTTATGAGAAACTTTGCCAGTTGATTCATCTTCTCCTGTTGAAAGTAATATAGCTAATTTATATACGCCAGTATAGTAAGTGCTTTCTATATAATCTATATAACCATCGCAAGATATTGGAGATAATTCGTTATTTTCGCAAAACATAGATAATGTATCCATGTTAGATGCTTTAAACATTATTTTCTCAGGAATAAGACCTAATATAAAATGCCTTGTATTAGATTGATATGCTAAAATAGCGGGATCATCCATAGGTATAAATTCATTATTATAAATATGAGTATAACCAGAAACAGATTGTCCGCCAATTTCAATCTGAGAAGATAAATCCCCAAATTTGTAACTTCCACATATTGGTATTATTCTGTCAAAATATTTATTTGTTTTATCTATTGTAAATCTATTACCGTTTTTATTGTAAATATTATTTCCAATTGGCTCAAATTGATTTACCCAAGTCGAATACAAATCACTCAAATCATCTTCGCCAAGTATGCTAGATGGTAATCCAAGTATATTAAAATCAAATGAAACTTGGAAACTAAGCTGAGAAAATAACCCATCAAAAACATTACCATTTTCATCTCTATCTAATTTATAAACAGCTAAAGCCCCATCTTCAGATGGATTAGAATTAATAACTAAAGAATCAGAAGATATTTGAGAAATAGCTCCGTTATTATCAAGCATTCTATAAAACTGCATAGAATCGCTGATCGATTCTGGCTCATTTATAATTAAAAGACCTGGATCAATACTAATTTGAGATTGTTTATCTATAATAGATATTAAAGCTCTAGTATTTAAAGATTGAGAAGAAGACCCAAGTACGGAATAGTATATTTGAGTTCTACCGCAACGATCCGATTCCCAAACAATATGTAAATTTCCTTGATGATCGCACTTTATAACAGCGTTTTTATTTTCTCCATCAAATGTTATTTGTTTCCAACTGCCTTGACTACTTTCATCCCCTAATCTAAACGAATAATAAAAGAGTTGATATGCGCCAGATTCATCTGGAGCCTGACAAACTACATATACATATGTATTGTCATTTTTATAATCTTTTCTAGAAGCTATAGATGGATAAACAGATGGTATTTCTCTTTGATATTTATCTTTAATATAAGGAAGCGGAGACACGCTAAATAAATCAGAATCGTTTATTAATGATTCGGTAGAGTCAATAATAACAAAATCCTGACATAATATATTATCTAAAATAACAGGACCATTATCATTATTTACTCCATTAGGCATTTCTATACGAATAGTTTTATCTGTTCTAGATAAAATAGAATATTGCTGAGAATCTAATTGCGGGTCAAGAAATACAATAGTATCTCCTAAATCAGATATAGCTTCACTGCTAGTTAATATTTCTAAAGTTTTATTACTATTTAAACAAACGCTTGAAACATTTTCTCCAGAAACGACTACGCTGAATCTATTGTCAGAATAGAAATCTAATCTTAATCCGTTTTTCACGACATGTATATGAGATTCAGATATTCTTGAATCGCTAACAATGGAATCAAATAAATTTGACAAATTACTACTAGAGGATATTTCAAAAATAGTTCCATCAGATATTCTAAACTGGACAGAAACAGGATAGCCATCTTCGCTAAAATATACAGAATGATAATATGAAGAAGGGGAAAGTATAGAGCCGGTACGAACAGGATTTCCCTTGAATTTTAGAGATGACGGAGATATGGCCACAAATATTCTACTTGCAAGAGTGATCTTGCCGCACTCTTCATCAGCATATCCTGATTCTTTTGTAACATCATATTGAGATGCAAAGGCAACTATTCCAGAACCATTAGGAAGAACATCAGATGATATGGAGTTATATATTCTACATACGGAATTGTCTGGTATATTCTTAGGAGCGAAAGAAGCAAGATCGCTACAATATCCTGCTCTCGAATCATAAAAATTACTATCATCTGAATCTCTATCAAAAATAGAAGATTCGCCAGTAACCATACCGTCAAAGCATAATTCGTCTAACGATTTTAATTTTCTATCAGACTGAGGTTTTCTATCAAAAATAGCACATTCTGGTTTATCAAATGTATTAGTTGCTTGTAAAACTTTCATTTTATCTGGAATAAAATGAACAAAAAGGCCGCTATCATAAATTTCATTAAAATTGTCTGTCTTCTTTGTAAATTTAATAGGCAATTTATGCATTACATTTGATTGTAAAATAGATCCAGATAAGAAATCCAATCCAAGAATACTCCTTGAGCCTTTTCCATTTTTATCAGTCTTAACAGAGTATCTCTTGTTGTTTATTAATATATTTATAAAATTATTTGGAGTAGAATTAACTGTTATTATTATTTTTTCATTTGAAGATATAAAAGATTTAGATATATAAAATCTATCTTCAGTTAAATATTTTGTTGAATTTAATTGAAATGCAAACGCTGATATATCTTTAACTTGCCATATATTGTTTATTTTTTCTTCTACTTGCGCAAAAAATATTACTATATTGCTATCGCAATGCTTATCTATATTAAGATCTAAATATCCTTCTATAATTGAAGAATTTACACTTTCAATATAATTATCTACAACAGTAAAATTTCCGCTAGGAATAGATAAACTTTTAGATGTAGCATTCTCTATCCTTATTCGCTGATTAGACAAAGGGTTGAGGCCATTTATCTCAAACTTAATATTTTTGGTTTCTTCCATGGTGCCAGAAGAAGGTATTATTTTAAATGAAATAGTCAATTAATTTATCCTAAAAATTATATACAGATTGTATCATATTGTTAAACTTATTTGAAAACACAGAATAATTGAAATTATCCCTTGCAAAGCAATAAGCTTTATCGGATTTTTGCTTTGCTAAATCATATTTTCCTATAATATCTCTCATTGAATTTCTAACAGAATCAACTCTTATGCGAGGCCATTTTTTATTAGTAAATTGAGGTATAGGATCTATGCTGTTATGAACAAGATATCCTGAAGGCTTCAATAAAGTGCAATACTCTTCCTTTGCGTACTCTTGGCAACCAGAAAAATCAGTTATAATAATAGGTATTTTTAACAACATACTTTGTAACCCTGGTAGCCCAAAACCTTCACCCAAGGTTGGGGAAATGTAACAGTCAGCCATTTTCATGAATTTTGCTAAATTATATTCGTCGAATACTCTTCTTTCTAAAAGTATAGGGGCTATTTCCTTCTTTCCTAAAGATTTCTTTAGCGAAGATATATAGTTCTGAGATTGTTCAATTTTGTCCGTCTTTATAATCAATCTAACATTATCTGATGGGCTAAATTCTTCCATCCAGGCTTGCAAAAGAACGTCATAGCCCTTTCTCCTCCGCCAAGTGCCCATAAAGAGAAATGTAAAGATATCATCCTTGTAATTCATAGGCTTAACCGAATCATTCCATATATCAGTATTTAATACATGAGGTATATTGAATATAGGTCTAATTACGCCTGCTTTCTTAAATATATCAACATTAAATGCTGAAGGACAAAAAACTGCATCAAATCTATTTAAAATTGGGATCCAATGGTCCGGAGGATCAAATGTCTCAAAAGTTACAAAAGATATTTTTCTTTGTAGATATTTAAATCTTTTATGCATATCAGGTATAGTCTGATATACTTGTATAGAATTTTTTAAATCTTTCTTATCGTACATTCCATATATAATATCATATTCTGTTTTTGATATAGAATTTTCAGAAGGTTTACCATGGAGCGTTTTAAGTTTAATATCAAATTTATTACATCTATGTAATGAAAGTAAATTAGATATTAAAGATTGACCATATCCAGTTTGATTAGCAAAGCCTATCCATTCTAATGGAATTGTCTTAATGTCATGTTGATATAATAACGTTGTCATTTCCTAAGCTTCTTACATCATTTATTTTACTAAACAGTCCGCCACCGATTTGCCTAATAATATTTCCGTAAGAATCAACAGTTACAATTCTACCTGAGTTAGAAACAAAACTAGATTCTGCTATAATATAGTTAGAATTTTTATCAACAACTGCATCCGAAGCATAAGAGCCATCCGGACAATCATACTGGAAAGATATAGACTTATTAGATCTATCGACTATGATAACCTTACCACGATAATTTGATAATTTTCTAGATGCCTCTTGTTCAAAAGTTTCTTCTCCGACTACATCCTGAGGTTGAGTCATTTGATCTTCAAATTTAACAATACCAGATATTAAAAATGAATATTCATCTACCTCATAAACGGAGCCTAAACTATAATCAGAAAATTGTATTTTATCATAACTAAATACAGTTTCCTCTGAATCAATGTTAACCTCTATAACAGATGGAGAATTAACCGGAGTTAAAGTCTCTTCTGACGACTCTTCTTCTGTCAAAATTTGAATAATAGCTTGATTTTGTGTGCTAGAAATAACTTGTAAGGTATTAATATTTCTGTATTCGGCTATAAATGTTAAAGTCCATTCACCCGCAACATCAGCAGTTGTATTTGTTACATTAACTGTAACTACATTGCCAGGAGGCGGAGTTGAATATGAAACCATATTACTTAATTGAACAGGTATATTTATTTGCCATTGTATATAAAAACCATCTTCTGGTTCATCAACTGATACAGTAAAATTAGTATTTTGGCCAACTACGGTTTTAAATCTTGTTATAACAGAAGTTTCGCTAGTTTCATCGAATTCTATTGAAGAATTTCCAATAATCCAATTTTGATTTTTTAGTATATTTGCATATATAGGTCTAAATATTCCATCTACATATGTAAAATCTCCAATAAATACTTCTAAACCTTGAGGTCCTATTAATTCTTGAGAACTTTCAGTAGTTTGAAATTCTCTAGGAAAAACACCAGACAGTAATTGTACGCTAACACTGCTTTCTATATCTTCTAATTGAGCTATTTTATCACTTGATAGTAATATTTCGAGTATTTTTTTGGTCTTAACTTGTTCAACTATAGTATCGTTACTTCCAAGATTTATTGGAGAACCACCAATCCATAATCTTATCTTAGATATATCTAGATCATCCGTATCAATATCCTGTGTAAATGTTATAGTTAATTTTCCATTTCTAGGATTAAAAATAGAAGTTAAAGGATAGAAGAAATTATCATCGGAAACATTGTGACTTCCTAATCCTTTTATAAAATTGCCTGAATTATCTGTTAATAAAACTCTATCATTATCAGCATCTGATATTATAAAATTTCTATCATATTGTCTATAGGCTGAAAAAGGATATTTAAAACCTCTGGCTCCCTGATTTATAAAATAGTTTCTTGCTTGTTTAGGAGAAAGTAAGAAATTAGATCCTTGGAAACCAGACACGGCAGTTAGTTCATCATCAATTTCAGAAACTACATTTTTAAATGAATAATACATATTTCCCACAGGTACTGGATCTTGTATAACCACGGCAGGAGACAACGTAGAACTATTAAAAACTCTAGACGTATTAGAATAACTTCCCTTATCCCAATCATCAGAACTTGATATTGTAAATCCTGACTCAGCAGCGTCGGCTATAATCTGTAATTCCAAAAAACTTAATTCTGGGGTTTTAGATCTATCTGAACTAGAGATAAGAACAACATCTATTTCAGCATCTGTTCCTTGCATAGCAAAAACATCGCCAGAATTAAGGAGTGGCGAAAAAATAGCGCGAGAAAGTAAAGATGGAGAATTTGCAGTTCTGATTCTGAATCTTATATCAGTTCCATCCGGGGTTAAAGATTGATAAGATATAGAATTAAAAATAACATTTACAGAACTACTATATTTAAATCTTATATATCCTTCTGGCGGAAAAAGAGACTGATTTCTTATAAAGATATTGTCAATCCAAAAAACATGTTTTGTAACTATGTCATCAGTATATATAACTATTTTTCTAACATCGCCCCTTATCTCATTTGATATAGAAAATGCTCTTCTTTCAAAACCGTTTAATAAAGGATCTGGATTAGTTGTAATTTCATCTGGCCCAAGCAGGAGGTAGGTCTGAGATTGAGTAGCACTCTCTCCCTCTCCGCTAACAAAATACATATAAACAGCGCCATGCGTTAGCGATATGCTCTTAATATCAAATACAATTTCATCGTATAAACTCCAATCCCTATTTGAAGATATGGATTTTTCATAAAGAGCTCTAAATGATCTGTCGGTAGAAAATTTACCGCTATAAAATCCCTCTGTTAAGAAACTAGAACTTTCATCTGATACAACCTCTAAATTATCGCTTAATATCTCTGTACTTGATGTAAATCCTGGTATTCTAAAATTATTAGAACTTACAGATTCAAAATTTTCTACAAATTTAGAACTAGAACCGCCTCTTGTTAATATAACTTTATCTTGAGTTATTGTAACAAGATTTCTATCTGAAGCAGTAGCAAAAGCAGAAGTGGTTTCCCAAACTATATTTCTAATTTGCCCAATTGAAACTGGCTTTCCAGAAGCGCAATTTGTAAGTAAATTAATATTAGCTGATGATGCATCAAAATCTATAAAATTATCAGGAGTTATACCTGGTATTATTGGAAGAGTATTTAAAAAACCATCTTCCACAGTTTGATTATTATACTTCCAAGTCAACATCATTTTCATAAGATTAGCGCTTGATACTTCTCCTAATAATTCTCTATTGCCAGAAGTTATATTTCTTACAAAAGAATCCAAAGCAGCGTGAGTTAATAATCCATTATTAAGTAAATCATTGTGATCTATTTGAGGAATTCTAGCATCATCTAATTTTCCGCTAACTATTTTTGAGGCATCAAAATCTTCTATTCTTGAAGAAGGAAGTTGATTTCTTGTTTCCTGTTGAAGATCGATTTTAGATGGAGAACCCCTGTGCTTATGAGAAGCAATTTCATCTTTAATGATTTCTATAAAACCTATTTCATCCCTAAAATCATTATCTATACTTATAATGCTAGAATCTCCAGTAGTAACTCTAGCGAGACGAACTGAATCAAAAGATGGAGTTGTTCTACTCCATAAAAATTGAACAGAACGATCAGTAACTGTTGATCCATTTATTATTGCATATATATCAATGATATCATTGGATGGAAGATTTATAACTATTTCTGGCAGTGATGTTTCTGAAGCATATAATCCTATAATGCCAGAACCTGGCTCTATTGTTACAGAAATAGAATTTTCCTGTTGGGATTCCCTTGCTGACTCAGAAACAGTCCATCCTTCAATAACTCCATTGCCAAATATAGTATAAAGACCGTATATCTGTTTATCTATTAAAAGAAATCGTTCTATTTCCTTGCGCACGTTTATAGCAAGATCAAGACGATCTCTAAAGTCAAAAAATGCGAGTCCAAAATATGGTGTAGAACCAGCCATTCTTAATTTCCTATTTTCATTAATGTATACTTTTTCTTATAAATAGATATAACAGATCTATTTAGCAAAATAGATAAATCTTTATTTGATAAATTTAAATTTTTTAATAAAACATCTTGCTCTTCTGTGGTCCAAAATTTTTGACATTTTATAGTGATAAAATTATTTTTATAAAAAATATCTCGTTTTCTCTTGAGGGAAAAACACTCATTATAAAACATTTTATCTCTTAAAAAAACTGAATCTCTCATACCACAATGCCAACAAAAAATGGGATGTACATCTCTTAATCTTTTACCTTGCCTTTTACTAATGCTTCCAATATTTCCACACCTTTCTCTAAGAGCAGGTAAAAAATTTGGAGATGCTGAATAAAATTCGCAATTTAATCTGTTTTTTTGAATACCAACCCAACCATCTCCATCAAAAACTCCTCTTAAATAATCAAAGAAATACATATCAGGAATATTATTTGGCATTTCAATAGAAAGACTTTTGTTAGGAAAAATTCCTAAATTATTTAAGTCTTTCACAATTTCAACAGAATTAAATCGAACTCTACTTTCAGGTCTATCTTTACGACGATCAATAGTAGTGCTTGGGCCTATGCAATTAATAAAATATTGCAAGATCTCTTCATCTTTACTATGGCAAGTTACAGAAACAGTGCGATCATATATATTTCCATCCGTAGCAATTAAACCAAGACAATAAGCCATCATTGGCGACCATGATTTAAAAAAATCATAATTTAAATCAAATTTTCTTCTACTCATATATTTTATCTTCCAACTATAGCTGGACCGCCTATGTCAACAATATAAACGCCTTCTCCACCATAATATCGAACTAATTGATAAGCTCCGAATCCTCTCCAGCCAGTTCTCGAATTTCTTATATCAAGACTATTCTGCTGTTGGTTAATCTTTTTATCTATCTCCCCCTTCATCTTCTGATGAACGGAACCAGCCTTTATTTTATTTGATCCAAAAGCCATACTTAACCTCCAGTAATATCAGGACCTGTATCAATCTCATTCGATGCTTGCCAATTAATATTTTGCGATGGAAATATCCAATAACATTCAAAAGTTTGCCACCAAGTATTAGAAGCTGGATCTATTTCAGATTCCACAGAACCAACAATCAACACCTGTTTATCTCTCCATCCAAGCCCTTTGAATGTAACAATATCAAGAGCCTTCAAAAGATTATGTCCATAAGCCTTAAAACGAACTTTAATAGGTGGTAAGAAAAGCTTAGTATAATGCTTAACTAACCATTTAACATTCTGCTCATCTCCCAATACTCCTTCAATAATAGATAAAGTTTTAGGATAACCGACAAATCCTGGCTTATCTTTATCAAAGATAGAATCAAAATTTCTATGTCCAGCTAACAAAAGTTCTCCATCAGGAGTATTTGACATTATATGTATGGAATTTATAACACTATCCATATCTCTAGATACAGTATAAGCATCAAAAGCCTGCCGATGCAATTCAATACCATCAGCGTCATCTTTTGGAGAAGCAAAAAAATCTATTTTACTGAATTGCTCCCAAACAGTAGAAATAGCATCTGAAGATGCTTCCTCGCCAGCAAATAAGGCCTGGTCATAAGGTAATTTTTCATAGTGAAATACACCTAATCTGTCAAAGTATATAACCTTACCTGATACTTGAGATATTTTTGATACAGCATCATAAAGATTGCTTCCGTCGCTAAATCTAAATTGAGGTTCATGTAATATGTCATAAGAACCAGGAAGAGCAAAAGGTTGGTTAAAAACAGATTCGCCATTATGTATTAATTGGAACCACCCTGTTTGATCGGTTGCAGCAAGACGGGCCATAAGCGATGCAGGCTGCGAATTATCCGTGCCAATAGAACCAGGACCTGTTAAATTTCCTATTATTCTACTATTGTAATTTTGCCCGTCCTTGAAACCTGCTAATTGAATAATTTCATTTACAGCATTAAAATCTGTCATTTTATCAAAAAATGGAGAATTTAAAATAGTTTGTTCTTTCATTGCTTTAGTATAATCTTGCAAATCGCAAGTCATAACATGTTTATTATTCTCAACATTAATTTGACCATTTGTGCATATGCCTGTGAATATAACTCTGTCTTGTTCTCTAGGCGGAGTTGGCATAACCATATATCTATCGCCATTAATATTTCTGCTTCTTGTCCTTGTATTTCCATCAGATTCATCAATATCATCTCCGCCCCACCAAACGCTTATTTGAACATAAAAGTTTTTATCTACTAAGCTTCTTAAGTAATTAGCGTAATTAGGTCTATCATCATCAAATCTTTTATCCATTCCTGGATTAACAAGAAAACTTATTCTTCCTCCATGATTAATTTTTAATAGATCTTCTTCTTGCCAAGATTCAGATATATTCATAACATGATGACCTACATCAATAGGGTCTGTATCAAAAGCATCGCCATAAGGAGGAACAAACAATCTAAATCCAGTGAATATAGGTGTAATACAATTATCTAATTTCCACTTTTCCCCGCCATCTCCAACTGGTGGACTAAATAAATAATCACCTGCAACAAGGCCAATATTAACTTGTATAGATTTTACATATGGAGTCTGAGAACCAATTCGCTGAGAACAATCCTTTGCCGACACAGATATACTGTGCGATTCTCTTAATTTGCTTTTCTTACCAAGTTTTTGCATATCAGGAGCTTTACCATTTTGCTCAACAAATTTTCTTGCTATCTTAATAGCCTCTGTATCAAGAAATTTGTTATTAAACCATTCTGAAAAAACTTGTGCATCATGAGAAAAATCTATAGAATTATACAAAGGCCCTTTCTGTATATCCTTAGCAGTACCTTTGTCCCTTAATAATAATTGAACTTCTCTTATATTAGCAGGTCCTAAAACACTTAATTTTTGATTTAAAGTAAAAGATTTTGTTTCGCTATCGCTATACAAAAGCGGACTAAAATTAAATGAAACCATTCCAAGATTTCCGCCCATAACTCGCATTCTTTCCCTTGGAACAACCATCCAAACTTTTTCAGTTTGAAGATCATCAATCGTTTCAACATCCTCTGGAGAAAGATTACCTGCCGTAAGATCAAACCTTGATATAACCCAAGGATTATCCTCATAGCCGCTGAAGGTTACGACTATTTTACCCATATGATTACGAACGGAGATTCTTAATTTATTTTGCTTTATTAATTGATCGCTAGGGATACTAAAAGTAGAGAGCTTTCTCAATGTTGGTCTTTTTACAGGAGATGCGCTTGTTGTTTGTCCGCCGCTATTAGTATTTTCGGAAGCTTGTTGATCATTACAATCTTCTTGACCTTCATCTCCATCAGCTGTTTGCCCTTCAGTCTCTGTTTGAGATGGAAGATTTATATCAGTTGGATCATTTTCTGTTGTGTAAACAGTTCCAAAATGACAAAATATAGGATTTTGTTTTTGCGCCAATATTATGTAGTAATTGTGCTTTGAATGTCTATGTCCTATTTCTATTATATAATAAGATTGAGAAGCAAAATCAAACTTGCTCTTTTGTTCATCAATTTTTTCTTGATTATTTCCAATACCCAACAAACCTTCAGATATAACCCCGCCTAAGCCGCCGCTTTGGTACAACCCAAAAACATCCAAAAAAGCATACTCATCAATTATGCTAAAATTTGATTTTTGTTTTACAGCAATATCTGTAGACGTAGAATGTCTATGAAATTCAATCCAAAAATCTTCTCCTTGAAATAATGGAGTTCTTTTTTCCGCAGCCCAATGTATGCCTGGATTTATATTTTTATATTGTTTCTTTTCTTTGCTTATTGTTATTGAAGAAACATCAACTCCATCTGTTCTTAATTTTTCAATCTGGGTCGAAGGTTCATATTGAGATATTTTAACTTGTCTAGGTAAATGCCTAAAAGTTCCAACATCAATTACAGATTGAGTCGAAGCATTGGATGTAGTTACTGTGGATGTTTTCTGATCCGAAGACGGAACATTATAAAGATTATAATCCCACCTAGGGCTAAATTGCCTTTTTAAATCTTTTAATTTATCCGAAAGAGGTTGGTCTACTTCTGATGGTAAAAATGTTTCATTTGTAAAAATACTACCAACGTCTAACCACATATGATGAGAGGCTTCTGCTGATTTAGTTTTTGCCTGCCTTCCAGTAAATTCTATTATACTAGAAACAAGATCAGCTCTAGGTGTTTCAATAAATTCCAATTTAGATAATGATATAACTCCATCGGGATCATTTCTTAAGTTCTGTCTTGATCTATTTTCATCAGAAGCATCATCCTCATTTTTCTTACTGATAGAAGCCATGAAATTATCTTTATATTCCCAAAGTGGAGAAAGATATACACCATCATGTCCATCTATAGATTTAATTTTATCTTTTATAGATAATGGTAACTGAGAAATTGTTTCAGGAGAAAAAATAAAATGTTGATCCTGGTGAACTCTCTTATAAAAAGGGCAGTTATGCCATATAACGCACTTACAGTTTAATTTACCAGTGAATCCAGGAGATCCAGAAGCAAACTTTCCAAGCTGCGAATTTCTAATACCATGATAAGTCATTAAGAATCTTTCGGTTTTGATTTTGAATCTAATAAAATATTGTTAGATATCATGCTGAATCCTCTTATTTCTCCATTACTATCTGTGTAAAAAAACCTAGATAAACCGCTATTGCCTGTATATCCCCTTGACGGAGTATCAGATATCGCCATTTTTTCATCAAAAACCCCTAATGCTTCTTTAATATAAGGAAAATGTATTGAGGCATTTCTTGATATTATAGAAGACTCCATTTCGTCCGATATTTCTCCAACTACAAACATAGGTTTAGACAAATTATCATCTGGATCTAATGTTGATTCAATAATATCACTATTAACTGACAAGTCTATAACATTTATAGATCTAACAAACAACATATTATCGACTACATATAATATATTTACGACTTCATTTCTTTCATCCAAATTTATTCCTAAACTACTTATAAATTTAGGCTCTTGATTTGGTACGTTCTTATGTATAAACATTCCATCTGGAATTATATCTTCCCAAAAATATCCTGATCCGCTACTTAACCGTCCATAAAGTTTGCCATTAGATGTGTATAACACTCTTAAAGTTTTAACTCCATCTAAAAAAGCTACATAATTTGTTTCAGGAAAACTATCTTCAAAGTTTTTTCTGTCGCCAGAATAAGAAAATCTATATGTTAATTTATTAGATTCTTTTTGCTTTCTTCTATAATCGGATACGGATAATTGATCATATATATAATTACCTTCAACTATATTTCCAACAACTATAGAACTCTCCCTTTTTCTGAGCATTTGGCCAGATTTTGTAAAATGATTTATTCCTAATAGATCATTTGTATCTTTGTCGTAAGTCGCAGGTCTTTTCCAGGCCTTGTACGCATCCAAAGTAGTAAAACTAGATGTATCTATAGAAACGTTCATCAAACAGTCATTTAAAACATAAAATAAATGAATTATATTAGATTGCTTATCGCAAACAGCATAAGGGTTTCTAATAACCTCATCTCCAACAGTGTAAACAATACCTTTAAAATCAAACCAGGACTGTCCCTGATCATAAGAAACTAAACAAGATATGTCTATAAAACTACTATCAAGAATGGGACCGATAGGCTGATCTCCATACGAACCAATATTTGATTTTTCATCTTCGTAAAATATATACATTACACCAGAACCATCTATAACATTAGAAAAATTAGAAGTAACAACTGCTACATCTTCGTATTTATCATCTTTTATAAAGGTTATTTCAAATTTAGTTGGAGTTATATATTTTAAAATGTCTCCTATAATTTTAATAGAATCATCAAAATATCCCCTAGCATCAACATAAACAAATCTTTCCCTATTAGAAAATACACCGCCCTCATATGGTAATGCTATATTATCTATTATTCTTCTATTATTTTGAAAAACAAAAGATATAAGTCTATTTTTTTGATTTAAAAATTCAACAGAATCTGGAGAGAAAAACATTTTAATACTCTTGATTTTTTTATTCTGTAAACCCTGAACTGTTATTTCTTTTGTTTCGCTATTAACAGAAAAATTTGGAGTACCAACATTTTTTATTATAACATTCTCGTATATATCATTTCTATTTAAAATACCAAGAGAAATTTGTCCTCCCTCTTTAGTTATTTCAAGACCTCTACTATATCCAGGCTGATTACCTATTATCTGATCATATCCTATAATGTCTATAGCATTCTGCCTTACCTGATCAAGAGATATTATATCATGATTTTTAGATGTATCAAGAATGTCAAAATTCAAATCTCTTGTCTGAAGTATAGCTTGCGAATCGCTTAATTTGTGATAATTCAAAGAATTATCTGCTGAAAAAACCAAACAAGCTTCTTCTCTAAAAGGTAAAGTGTCAACTGAAAATGATCCTCTAGAAATAGGTCTTGTGCTAACCCATATCCCTCCATCTTTTGCGAGCGCAAACTGAGGAGTAAATCTCTCTACATATATTCTAGTCTTTTTAGAAAGTTCTTCAAAAAAGAAAGGCGTTCTTATAAACATATCAGCCTGTAAAGTCCCGTTACTACAAAGAGCTTGATCATATGTAAAAAATCTATTACAATCTCTAATAAAATACGCTCCGCCTTCAATGGAACTCATTTTAACAGGAGCAAATTTAACGCTACTTAAATCATAAATATCTCTTCTTGATATCTTATTTCTTATCAAATCTAAATTAGGAAATCCTATTCCTGATGCCTCCACAGAAGGATCAAAAGAACTAACCTTAGATAAAGCTATAGCAAAATCTCTTTGATATCCAAATTTATCGTTATCATAACAAACTGAATTTACATGATCGCTAATATCAAAAACAAACCCGCGTAGCAATCTTGCAGATGATTGCGAAGTTGGGTCTAAATGACCGCTAGAATTAAATCCTGGACCAAAATCGACAAATGATGCTATAAAATCGTCAAACCATTGTTGGTCTCTTATCAAATTCCTAGGAACTAATAATTGAGGTTCGCTAGAAAGTTCTTTATAATCATAACAAAGAATACCTCTCGTATCAGCAAAATATATACCTCTTATATATGGTCTTTGATTTTTTGTATCATTTACGCATTCTACTATTCTCTGACATTCAATTGTCTCTAGTTTTTTTCTGCTAGATTTCTGCTCAATAGTAAGAGTAGCGTCAGCCTCAATTATTTCATCTCTAATTATATCTTCTATAGAAGATTTTCTTTCTAAATCCTTATGAGCCTTAAACTTATAAGGCCTAAATGTCCAAGCCTTAACTTGATCGCTTAATTTTTCAACAAGAAATCCTGGGAAAAGAAAGAAAGTACTGCTCGCAAAAATAGCATGTCTAAATGATCTTTTTTGGGCAGAAGAGTATGTAATGTAAAGAATATCTCCTACTTCAACTTCATTTTCGCTAGATTCGCTCTCCTCATCAAAAAGTCTTATTTTAATCTTAGTATCAGTCAAATCATCCAAAGACCCGCTCACAAAACAATTTACTCCTGACAAATTATCGCCAGGTACATTATTATCAGCTCTATACTTAAGTTTTCTTGCGTCCCTTACTATTTCAATAAACATATTAAGTTCGCTAGAATAATTAAAATTACTAAATGAAGCTTCTATCTGTCCATTAGAACTTATATTATGCCCACGCTGTATGCCAGTCTGTCCACTTCCTATATTTTCTTCTTCCTCTTCAGTAAATATTATCTTCTCTTTTGTTACAGATAATATCCCAATAGGATATTCATTTGAAAAAGTATATGTACATATACCATCATTATCTTGGGCTTCGTCTATCATTCCCTGAGTAATAATTATTGATCTATTTATTTTAGTTTGGGCTTCGCAAACATGAAATACAAATCTAGAACGAGTTGGTTCTATATCTCCTAATAAAGAACAGCCTATCGCTGCTCCGATAGCAAAACCAGCCCCTCCACCGAGGCTGCCTGAAATAAATCCGGCATTACCTCCGGGCGATAAACTATTTATACTTGTACCAGTCATATCAGATCGAACGCTATATTGAAGTTCAACGGATATTCTGTTAGATGGTAATTGCTTTATCTGACGACCTTGACGATCTTTAGCATTCTCTGTAATAAATCCATTTGATATAATATCAACATTACTGTAAGCTAAAATGCCTTGAGATAAACTAGAGCATGATTCGCCCATAAAGATTAAGCTCCATATCTCATATCATCCATTATTTTAGACATAGCAGTTGTCATTAAACCTTTCATTGACAAATGAATTTCATTCACAAGATCATCTTTTATATCGCTCATCTGTTTATTACTAAGAACAACTTCAACTTTTTGAGATTCAGATGATATATTGCTTCCCATATCGTTTGGTATTAAAGAATCGACTTGTTTTATTATTGAGTTAGATTGAGTTGGATTTCTAGATATTGTGTCTTTAAAATATTTCTGGAATTCTTCTGTTTCCTGTTGATTTTTATTTGGATTTCTAGATATTGTGTCTTTAAAATATTTCTGGAATTCTTCTGTTTCCTGTTGATTTTTATTTTTAATCGGATCAATAATCTTGTTTAATTCTTGTTTATCCGCAAAATTTTTATTACTTTTATCAATAATTGCACGAATACTATTGTCCCGAGATACTCTATTTCTAACATTAGCCCATATATTAGATTTTTCTGTTTTTTCATTTCTAACTTTTCTAGCTATATTTTGAGCCTCTTCTGTTCTAAGATATGCATTCCAATCAAAACCAGTAGAAGACGATCCTGAAATAGCATTAGATCCTGAAATAGCATTAGATCCTGAAATAGCATTAGATTCAGATGTAGTATTAGATTCAGATGTAGTATTAGATACATTTGAAATAGCAGAAGATCTGCTATTTACAAAAGGCATGACGCCTGAAGTATTTAGAGAAGATGCATTTCCTGTAGATTTTTTCAATGCAGAAGAAATTCCGCTCGAAACAGATGTTCCAATTTCTTGCACAGTATCTTGCGATAAGCTAAGTATTCCGCTTGATATATAGGGACTATCTGATATCGCCTTTAAGGAACCGCTCATTTGATTACCTATTAGAGACTGCCATTGCTCCATTCCTCTAACAGCATCATCAACATTTGATATATGAGACAAACCAAGCGGAGATCGCTTGTCCATAGCCTGAGCCCAGGCATCGCTTCCTGCTCCAAATTTTGGACCGCTTATATTTTGAGCATTCTCAATAACTCCTGGAGCTATAGCGCTAAACCTTGAAGATCTTTCCTGTCCTTTTCCTGCAAAACCCGTTGTCAATCCTACAACAGATTTAGGCTGATAAGCCATTATGTTACCCAGTCGAGTTTCTTTATCCATTTTGATCTTAGTAAACATACCAACGCCATTATTCATAGCATTAAGAGCGCTTACCCAACCATCTCTTAAAACTCTAGTCATTTCAGCTTGCTTCGTAGTATTTTGAAGCATTTGGGTTCTAATTTTGAGTATTCTATTTTCAACGTTTTCTAATTGACCTGTATATTCTAAAACATTATTTTCATCTCCAGATTTTTTAGCTATTTCTAATCTTTCTGCAATCCGATCTCTTAAAGATTGAGCAAGGCCTATTTGGTCTTTTAATCCTTCGTTAACCTGCCCTATAGCTCTAACTTCTGTCATAATCATTTCGGCAGAAGCGCCAATACCTGGAGCTAAATTTTTCGCTAGTTGATTAATTGTACCCTGGTAAGAAGCTGCTGTTTCTAAATATGAATTTTGTGTATCATATTGAGAAATGTATTTTTCATTAGCTTCGAGCCCCAGTCGTCTAAGATCAGATATATTTTTTTCCGCTCTTGCTTGGGATTCTTTAGCAGCTGCTGAAGCATTTCCTGATCTTAATATATTCTCATATTCAATAGATTCTTTTTGTAATTGTTCCTCGCTAAGATTAGGGTCCAAACTTTTTCTTTGTTGCATCCAAAGTTGTTTATACTTTTCAACCGCAGCTGGATCAGATTTAATTTCAGCATCAATTGCAATTGAATTATCAGAAAAATTCTGAAGAGATGTTTTAAAATCCATGGCTCTTTTCTTGGATATTTCAATTTCTTCTTGAAGATTATCAAATCGCTCTGATAATAAATTTCTTCCATATGAACTTGTTGCCGCTGGAGCGGTTAAAGCTAATTGACTATCAAATAATCCGCTCATTGCTTCAAGCGTATTTCTCTGCTGTTCAAGAACGGCTCTCGAAGTTTCAAGTTCTCTAGAATAACTTTGCTGTAAAGATATCTGATCTCTCAATTTTTGAGATATATCAGAATGTGGCTTTATTGAATCTGCTACAGTGTGATTAATTTCTTTAGACAAAGCAGCCTGATCATGTAATGCAAAAGCTTGTTCTCTGGCAAATTTTAACTGCTCTTCTAATTCTTTTGTACTTGGACCAAACCAAGTATTTTCGCCAAACATAACTCCAGCAAAAGAGTTTTTCTTTTTATCCAATTTATCTTGAAGTTCATTAACTACTTTTACTTGTTCATAATAATCTGCTTTTTTATTCTGACCGCTAGATCGAGCAGCTGCAATAGAAGAAGAAGCAAAACTCTTAAATTTTTGAGCATTTTCTTCAAGCAATTTATTGTTGTCATCTAATATATTATTAGTTTCTTTAATGGTTTCATACGCTGCAACTCCAGCCTCTAGCCCCTGAGTTATTGCTCCCCAACCAGCCCCAACAGCTGCCCCTGCTAAAGCACCAACTGGCCCTCCAAAGGCGAGGCCCGTTAGTGCCCCACCCGTTGCTCCTGCCCCAATTCCAGCTCCCATTTTCGAAAGACCGCCTAAACTAGAGTCATAGACATCTCTAGTACCCTGCCATTCATTTATGAAACCTTCAGATATTTTTCCTGCTGCAAATGAAGCTGTAGCCCCAACCCCAGCTGTCGCTGCATATTTTAGTGGTCCACCCATTTTAGATATGCCAGACGAACCAAAGCCTCCCCTTTTACCCCGGCCTCCACCAAGACCATCAGAAAGACCGCCGCCATTTATAGATGCAGTTAAAGCATTAATGGACTGCGTTAAAATTCTAATTGGCATATAAATAGATTTAAAAGCAAGACCAACAAGAGACAAACCAGCAACAGCTGCACCAACAGCAGCACCAGTTGATCCAATTCCAGCTATCAAACCTATAGCACTTTCGCTTAACGAACTAGCAAAATCTGCAATTTTGATTATATATGGCCTTAATTTTTGCCCTATTTCAATGAGGATTTCATTCATTGTTTTTTGCAGAGTATTAATAGCCATAATCTGCTCATCAATTTTATCTCTCATTCTTTCATCAGGAGTTGCCATCATATCAATAGCAGCAGTAGCATCTACTTGTCCTGCTATAAAATTAAGAGCAATCTTATAATCCTGAGAAGTCATTTTACCAAGACCGACTAAAGCGGCTGACATCTGATTTACATCAGATAAAACACTCTTATCTATTATGCCATTTTCGTTTATTTTAGAAAAACCTGCTTCTAGGCCAGGTATAATTCTAGCTAAATTTTGAAGTTGACCATTATAAGATAGCATCGCCTGTTCATTTGCGCCAACCTGATTTTTTAGCAATGTCATATAGTTAGTCATCTTCTGAATTGGCATAGAAGAAAAACCATGCTCAATTTGAGATGTTAACTGAAGAACTGATTCTCTTGTAAATTTAAATCTATTACTAAGGCTAGTTATCTGATTTTGTAAACTTACAATTCCTCGACCGTAAACCCTAGTTTGGCCATCAACTCGCCTTAAGCTATTATTATAGTCATCAAGCTCTTTTAATCCAAGTCCAAGAGCTCCAGCTGATAAAATACCGCCGAAACTATTAACATCACCAATCACTCTGGTGAGAGATGAAGAAACAGCTCCTAAAGAGGCTACAACAGATCCTAAATTTGAATTGAATTTTCTACTACTTCCTTCAGTCTTAGAAAAGCTCAGACCTAAACGGTCAAGCTCTTTCATAAACTCTTTTACAGCTTTCGTAGCTTGATCAGAACTGACGCCTATTGCGAGTTCTAGCCTACGACGAATTGATCTTTCTAAATCTGGAGGAGGATTAGCCATATATTATAAATTCAATGAATACTATTCGCTATCTTCTAATTCTTCTGCTAATATTTCTTGTGTTCTATTCAAAATGCCAAGGGATTTTTCTAGAGCGCCTGCCATTGTTAGCGCAATAACAGGATTCATTCTTTCTATAGACTCTTTGTTCGGATTTATGGGCTTACCATCCTTGCCTGTAAAAGACCATTTTTTAATCAATTTTATAACTCTTGAAATACGAACCTGACTCATTGTCATACTAAAAGAACCATCTTTCCCATCAATTGACAAAGCTTCATCAGAAAGTTCTGATACATCTTTAAAGTTTGGTTCTCTAAAACTAGCAGTATATTCTTTATATTCATAATTGGGGATTTTAGAATCCTCATCTATTGCCCCTATAAAGGTCTTGTTTACTTCATCTTTTGCTATCCAAAATTTAACAGAAATTTCTGATTCTGGATCTATAAAAATATCTAAACTCATTTCTTACCTCCGAACTTTTGTCCTAATCTTTGCTGTGCAGCTGCCATGAATTGTTTTTGTTCCATTTTAGCTGTTTCTATTCTTCTTCTAACTAAACATATTCCTAGTTGTTTTCTAAAATCAGAATCGCTTAATCTTCTTATGTATTCTAAAGTCCAGCCATAAGCTTCAGCTAATATATGTTCTTGTAAGCCTTCCGGCATGTTATATTGATCTACCAAAGAGCCAGAGTAATAATCAGCGGCAGACCTTATGATTTTTTTTGTTCTTCTTCATCAATTGTTGTATACTTAACATACTTTCGTATTAATGCAATAGCAACTTTTGTATGAAGCATTCCTAATGTTTGAGCATTAGGTGGTATAGGCTTATCATCTTTATCAGTCAAATCCCAAGAATGAATACAATTGGAAAATACATTCTCTTCATATTTTATATTATCAAATTGCTGGCTTTCTGTCGCTGGATTATAAGATAATGAATTTTTAACCAAAAAATTATTCATTTGCCAAGTTTGAGGTTTCCATTTAGTACTAAGTTTCTTAATTTCTTTGCCTTCCTTAAGAAGGTTTTCTGCCTCTTCATCATCATGGATGGTTACTTGTTTTATACCGTATTTATTTTTAGTAACGCTATAATAAAGAGGAATTTGAATTAAACTATCTTCTCCCGTACCAACCAATAAATCATCTGACATATATATTTCTCCTTCAAATAGAAACAGAAGACGATTCTAGAATCGTCTCTGTTCTTTTATCGACTTTATTAAAGATTTTAAAATTATTCTGGTAAGAAATTTGGGAAGTTTGGAGAAGTCGCTCCGCCAAATGTTCCAAACGAAGGAGTACTCGAAGGAAGTGCTGTGCTTGAGCCAATTTCTGTTGCTTCATAGTTAGCATCGCAATCAGACATTGCATAGAATGGAACCGTTGTTTCAACTAAATCATTAGATATTTCAATTTCTTCGATTTCGAAAACAACGCCGTTTAAAGCTGTTGCAAATACAGGAGTACCAGAAGCACCTAACTTATATCCAAAGGCTATTTTTGAAGTTGAAGTGAATCTAGATTGGTTATTATATGCCAATTCGGAAAGATTCCTATTACGTCCCATAAGAACAAGTCTACCTTGAATTGTTCTTTTTCTAGCTGCAATATCCTGAGGGGCTAACCGATTATTAAGAGTATAGTATCTTTCAGCGTTGTTATTTAAAGTAACTTCAAAGGATCTTATCCATTCACCTGATATATTAACGCTTTCTTCGCCATATATTCTTATAACAAAGTCATTCCAGGTTACGATTCTTGCAGGAGCCAAGAAATCAAGATCTCCTCCGCCGGTCCAGGCTTGACGAACATCGTCTGTAGACGAAGCTCCACCAATCATATCGCAACTTATTGTGACATTACCTTCCTGAGCAACTCTCATTGTAAGTTGATTTATAAGACATTGTGGATATATGAATGCAGTATCATCCGTATATCTTATTTTCATTTCCATGCTATCATTCTGCAAACGGCCAAAGGCATCTCTTTGAGACGCAAGTGCCCAGAATAAACGACCATGGTTAACATCTGTACCACAGTCTCTAGTAGAAACAACCGAAGAACCCTCATGTACTAATGGGAATTCAACTGTTCCACCAACAGTACGAGCGCCTAACTGATAAACAGTATTATCCATACGACCATCAACAACGTTAGGCATGGAGATTTCTTGAGCGGCTTTAATATTTGCGCTATTAGCCCTTACTGTTATATCTCCGTTAAAATTCAATCCTGGGGAATTTATCGCAACGCTACCAAATGTAACACTTCCGACAAATCCCATACTCGCACGAGGTACTGGCATTAGATAATCTCCTAAAAATAGATAATCAACGTATTGGTATCAGATATTACTCAATACGAGTTATTGTGAATCCAGCCAGAGCGCTCAAAGAAGCCCAAGACTGAGGAACATACACGCCTTCATCTTCTAAATATTCATCCAGAGTAGATGCTGAGCCTCTATTCAGAACGTGATTATTTAATCTACGAACAGCGGGCAAAAAGTTAACGGAAGATTTTAAACTATCATTATTAATGAGATAGCTATTATAGAATTCACTCAAAAGATCAACTTCTGGTAGTATTTCTTGTAAAAGAACGATCTGATATACAGCCTCAAACAAATAATCTACCGCTGATACAACGCGATCTCTAGCGTTTGCATAATTAGTTGCTATTGAATAGTAGCTGTCTCCGCTGATTACATTCGCCATATTGCTTATCTCCTAGTGCTTTTCACTTAAAAAGGATTCCCTTTTTAGACTATTCATAGTCATCTAATAGCAATACAAGGAGGCTCCTTAAAATCCTTCAATTATTTTTTGAATTTAAAAAAGTTTCAATTACAATAGGACTTTCTCTTAATATTGAATTTTCTATTATATTAGTTACTTTGTTAGTGAAATCAAAATTGGAGAATTTTTTTGCTATTTCAATAGATTTATTAGAGGCATTATTATAATCTTGGGATTTGCTTAATTCTGAAGCTCTAAGCATAGCATCATATAAACTATTCTCAGAAAATATGGCAAATTCCTCCTCCTTAGGACCTACAAAAATATCAAAATCTATAAAAAACTGATATTCCTTAGGCATAAGCGATATTATTTCTCCAACTCTACCATGTTTCATGCCAATAGGGACACAACCCATAGACATGGCCTCTAGCAAACTAAGGGCTGTTGCTGATTTAAAAGATGTTTCAACGATAAAATGAGCAGATTTGTATTCTTTTGCCAAATCTTGCGAACTAATACTATCTTTTACTGAACAAAAATATGATGGTAAAGACACATTTGTGGCCCCATATCTTTCTATAAGAAGATCTAAATCATAATCCCCTGGATCATATATATTAGTATGCATTTTGACTTTTAAATGATTTGGATTAAATTTCTGTATTTTACCCATGCATTTTATAAAAGAAGATATATTAGTGGATTGAACATTTTTTCCTGAAAATATAAAAGTTGGCTCACAATCTTTAATATTATTTTCTAATTTAAAAACATTATGATCAGGTCCATATGGAAGGAATTCTCCTCTCACATTACAGAGATCTTCTAAATTTTTCCATCCAAACTTACTTGTTGATAATGTATAATCAGCATATTCAAGTCTATCTTTATGATGCTCATTTATAAATGGACACTCAATTGTTTGTATAGATATCCATTTAAAAAGAGTTGGATAAAGAGCTTTTATAGAATATACAAAATCAATTTCTTTATAATCCCCTATTGTCACAACAACTTGAGGCTGTATTTTTTTCATTATTTCATATATAATAGACTCTGATTGTTGACTCTGAGGAATAAAAGGATATAACTCACATATAACATTACCTTCCGAATCTTCATAATTATGAATACCACCATCAGTAGGAAGAAAATATCCCTCGTCATGATGCCAAACAGCAGAAAAAACCTCATGTCCTCTATCTTTGAGAGACTTGATAATATCGCTATTTATTTTTCCATTACGAACTAAAAGGTAAGGAGAAGCTCCAATTGTTAATATTTTCATCATTTACTCCATAAATATATAAATAGGATTTTTCATTATACATGCGGTTATATTATACAACTCATCTATCTTAGACTGGGAAATAAATGAACAGCAATCCACTATTACTGCCTCATAGTCACTTAAACCAAGAAGTCTATCAAAAGAACTAGGACTACAAAAATGAATTTTATTTTTAATATCTGGAAAATTGTTCTTAAAAATATTAACTATATTCATTGTTGGTAAAACAAGAACAACTTTATTGAATTTTTCTTCTATTATTTTCGCTATAGCCGAAGTATGGCCTGATCCTCTTGCTGTACAAAGTTTAACTGTTCCAAACTCTTTAGCTATTTTTAATTTAGATAAAGAATATAAAACATCTTGCATTTCTGTTTGAGTTTCTTGAATTATTTCTATCAAATTAATCAAACTTGAATAAAGCTTACCGTATTGACGACCATTCATAATTTTCATAGGAACATCTCCTTTTATGATTTACACTATATAAATCACATTAGGAGTGTTATCGGCCAAATTTATTTTTATGTTATTTGAGGATCGCTCCAGCCGCCGCGAGTTTGCTGTTCGGTTTCTTTTGCGAACCATGAAATAGTAGAAGCCTTCAATAGCGAACCTTTATGTATAAATCCATACTTTATATCAGCTGGCCATGAATTGTAAATAAATCTAGTTAATCCTATTATTTTAGAATTTTCTGATATTAAATATGGATTTGCTGGAGGAACAACAACTTGTAGAGTTGTGCTATCAACTATATTACAAATTCTCATTTCTTCGCATTGGTATATATTTTCTATAAGTATTTTCTGCTCTACGAAAAACTTTGTAGCATCTTCAACCTTTATAAAATTATCTCCAATGCTAACATTTGCTGTTATAGCAGAAGTAGAATAATCCCCAACAAGAGGAAAGATATTTTTCTTTAATCCGTTTTCTATTGCTTTAGTTACTCTTAATAAATATCTATAGCTAATCTCGTTACTATCTGCTTGTACATATGTATTAATATCTATATTATAATCTTCCGTTGTCATACCCAAGGTTAACCAACTAGATTTTTTACTTCCTGGAGTTATTGAAATAGCAGGATAGATAGGTATAACATCTGGAGAATCTATATAAATAGCTCTAATAAAATTACCATTCCAAGTCTTTACTATCTTGGAAGAATAAGAAGGACCAAAACCTTGGCTAGCTCGAATTGGACTACTTAATCTTATTAGATTTAAATCAATAATATCTGATATAATATGACCTGGTTCGCCTCTTGATGTTTCAAAATTAACAAGAGAAACTTCATCTCCAACTCGAAATCTATGAGTTGTTGGGACTGTAATAAGAGTGTCGCCTTGATTAGCCTGAACAGATATATCAGCTGTGGTATTAACCCATCTGTAAATCGTTCTTCGAACTGCTTCTAGAATATCTTCCATTAACCTAGTAAATCCTCTAACAAATCATCCACATATTTATTAACAACGTCTTCATCTATTTCATCTTTATTAGCATTCGCTGGCTCTGGAAAAGCACTTCCCTTTTTAAGAGCGTCAGCCCTAGCTTGATTTATTGCCTCGCTTGGCGAATCGCTTAATTTTTCTTTATTAGAAAATGAAACTGTAGATTTAAAAGAATCTATTTTTTGTCCATCTAAAGAAGATAATTTTTCTATCTTTTCAGATATGTCATTCATTGGATTATTTATCATCCTCTTACATCTCCTATGTCTCGGCTTCCGTCTGAGTCAGCGCCTGGTAATCTATAACGATCTCTAATATTAGAATTGAAAAATCTATGACCTATTCTTCTTTGTCCATGCAATATTGTTCTACCATTAAGAATATTGTTTAAATCTCTACGAGCTGTTTCTCTTAATGTTTTTCCATAATCTGAAATATTAGGAGATACTTGGGCTGAAAAATATTTATCATATATATTTGCAGCTGTTAATCTAGAAGATATAACAGATATAGGCGGTGGATACTTAACTCTTAAAACTCTTGTATCTCCGACGTAAAAAAGACCAACAATATTATCTTCTAATTCAACATTAGTATTTGATACAGATGAAACAATATGTTTTTCTTCATCTGTATCATTAAAAAATACAAGAACATCACCAGGAAGAAGAGAGTAGGCCTTACCTAAGCTAACTATATTATTATATTCATCTATATCAAGTAATAATTCTAATTCTAAATCAGACTTTTGCAATAAAGGAACTTGGTACATTTCGCTTAAAGCCCCATCAATTTCCTCATCAGCCCAAGTCATATATTGATTTATAATATCATCCGAAATAGTATTTCTATTAAAATGAGAACCAAATTCTATAAGAGGCATCATATCTTCGCCTGAGGTATCATTAGTACCCGAAGTTAAGGCTTGAGCAATTATATCAGAAACTTGTCGAGTAGTGCAATATCCCATTTATTTATCCTTGTTTCTCAAGATTTTCGCCCTTCTCTGCTTTCTTTCTACAAACTTCAGCTTGTATATAAAGTCCCTCTACAACTGCTGTTCTAGGATTTTTTGCACTTCTTACTTCACCTATCTTAAATGGAAGATCCATTTTTCTAATGATTTTTTCCAACTTCTTGGCAAAACCATTTGGCATAGAAGTACCGCCCGCAACAACAACGTCAATAGGTGCATTAAATGTTGTTTTTTCTTTTGAAAATTTCTTAGCAAAATGAGTAAAAACATTAAGCATCATATTGTCATAATACGCATCTAGAGCAAATAAAACATCATCATCAAAATCTATCTTGTCAAAATCTAGTTTCTTTTCCTTTATAGACATTACTTGAGAAATAGGTATTCCAGTTTGTTCTGAAACCTGCTTATCTATCCTATCTCCGCCATAAGCAACAGAACATCCAAGAACAGGAAGGCCTCTGTATGACATCACGCAATTCGTTCTTCCGCCGCCGAAAGACATTGCAATACCGCTATATGGAACATCTTGCCCATCTTCTTTCATTATAGGCCTCTCGCTCAATATAACAGCTTGCGCTTCTTCTATAATCTTAACGTTCCAACCCAGTCTACTAAACATAGCTTCTAATCTTTGCTTGTGAAAAATACTATTTTGAGAACCATCTAAGGATTCTGAAGAAATGCATGTACAAAGCCAAGAGTTAGCATCTGGAGCTTTTCCAACCGAATCTTCTATAATCTTATTAAGAATAATAAGTTTTTTATCTTCATCTTTATTTAAGACTCCATCTTGCATAGGTCTACGAACTTCTACTTTACCGGGAAAAATATTAGCTACTCGAAGAGCGTCTTCTCCTATAACATAGTAATTATTACCATCTCGAACATACTGCCATCCATTCCTTTTCAGTACTTCTTCAGAATCCTCGCTTTGTGGCAGCTCTACGAAAGCATTTCTCACAACTTTATATTTCATTGCATCTTTTTCTTTAGATGCAACTTGAAAGAAAACAGTACCAGGGTCCGCTCCGATTGATTGACTCATTTTTATCCCTTCTTACAACATATCATCTAATTCATTAATTTTATCATCTAGATTGTTGCTATTCTTTGTATCGTCTGTCTTTATTTTGCCGCTTGTATTTTTAGATATTCTATCTATAACTCTTTTGTGAATATCAACAGTTTTTTCAGTTTCTATTTCATCATTAGATTCTTGTTTAACTGTATTATTTCCTAAAGATAAACCAGGTATTAAAGATTGTAATGCCTTAATAGCTGTTTCTAATGATTTTTTAGAATCTTCATCTATTTCTGCTTTTTTACCTAAATGTTTTCTAATTAAAGCTTCATTTTGTTCTTTTATTCTTTTTTCTGATTCTTCTATTTTTTTAAGAATTTCTTTATTATCTACAACTGGGCTTGCTGTAGTCTTATTTTCGCTAAAAGAAAATGGAGTATTTGGCGAATCTTTTATAACTATCCTCAAAGAACCTTTAGATATAAAATGTCGAAGAGCTCCAGATTGTTCTGACGTAAATCTAGAACATATCATATCCAAATCTATTTTTTGATTTGGTTTTAAAGATATCTTTAATTCCGGAATATCTACGCTAGTTCGTCCAACATTCTGCACAATATACATTTTTATCTTCTTTTTTTAATTGTTGTTCCCTTAGGATAAGGCTTACATTCGCCCTGAGAAAGAACAATAGTGTTCATCTTTTTGCAATAAGGACAATACCAATATATTTTTTTATCAAAAAAATTTATCTCCATAAAAACTTCTTTTTCATTATGTTTACAATATTCGCATATACAAGATATTGTCATATTTTATTCCATTGATGTAGATTCTATAATTTGATCTATCATATCATTTATATGAGCAATAGAAGCAAATTTAGCAAGATTATTTCTAAGTTTTAATAAATTACTCAATTTAATTACTTTATCTATTAAATCGTAGTGAGCAAGAAGATCTCTATTACGACCTCTGAATGCATTTGGATTACCATAATCCCTTATAGCTCCTAAATATTCTCCGCTTTCTCTCTTTGTATTATCATTAACTTTAGAATCATAATACATATCTCTTATAGTATTAATATATTGCTTTATTTGTTCGTCATTAAGATTATTAAGAAGAGATAAATTGTGAGATCCAACAGTTTGAGCAAAATTTGGATCATTGATTTGAAGTTCATTAGGTATGATTTGTTGAGGATTAAATTTAGGGAATGTTCCTTTTCCTAATTCTCCAATTAGCTTAGAATTATACCAAGAATCTGGTTTCAATATTTGCTTCTTAAACCATTTGGATAATTCAGGATCAGCCCTAGACCCTGTATACATTCTAGAAATCATCGAAGAAGTTGCGTGAGGCTTAAGCAAATCAAATAATGAAAGAACTGTATTCTTATCTGTTTTACCCTCTTTAAGTAAAGTTAAAACATCTTTGCCTATTTCTCTAGCTAGGAATTGATTTTTCGTGTAAAATCTTTTGTATAATTTTGACCACTCATGAGTTTCGGCTGGAGTTAAAGGCAAGCCACTTGATATTTTATCTGATATCATTCTATCTTGATCACTGATTTGTAAAACTTGATTACTTATAGCTTTAGATCCTGTTTTTGCGTCAACGTTTTTAATAATATCTCTTGCTATCATATCAAATGGTATTAATTTTGAAAAAGCCATGCCTGACATTTTGCCATCCGTTGTGGAAAAATTAGAATCTTCCTCGTCTCCAGGTTTACCTTGGCTAGGATCAAATTTCCAAACAAATTTTCCCTTATTACCTCCTCCAAGACCAAGATTTATTTGCTTAGAAATACCTACATTTTTAAGCTCTTTTTCAAGAAGTGCTTTTTCTTTTGGAGGCAATGATTCTAAATCTTTCATTCTAGCATAAAGCAAATCCATTTGTTTATTAAGAGTATCTGTAAAAGCACTGACAAAATACGCGCTTTCTTTAAGTTTAGGATTATTTGTTTGTTCTGCTCTAGATAACAACTTTTCTTGCAAATGATTTCCTAAATTACCTAAAGCCTGCGGAACGCTCTTAAATCCTGATCTTAATAAATCAAAATCTTCAGAGGCAAAACCTTCTCCCTTAGAAGGATCTGCAACTTGGTTAAGATTAGAAACTCCGCGATCCTCTCCGACTTCAACTGTACCGCCTGTTTCTTGATCAACCAACGAGCCAGCTCCCATTCCAGCTGAATCTCTTTTCATTCTAATCATATTTTTAACATATTCAAAGACATCTTCATCCTGCATTTGCATTCTTTGCGTAAAATCATTTTCTAGCATATCCATGGACTTAGAAAGAGCTTGTATTTTATTCTCTCTTGTGCCAAGAGACCTAACATCTAATCCCATATCTCTAGCAGCGGACATACCAGCAGATGTCGATAAATAGAAATTCAGAACAGGATCAACAGAACCTTTGCCCCTATAACGATCTGAAGATTGATATCCACCAGAAACCCTCGCTAAGGCCTGATCCAATTTATCTATTTCAAATCCAGTTGATTGCCCAAAATCATCGCTTCCTTGTAATTCTTCATGAAAACGAGAACTCTCTGGCTGAGATTCATCAAGATAAGAATCCCAAAACATTTTTGCTAAAGGATTTGTAAATTCATTAGATGATGAATCGGTATTATCTTGTTGAGAATCCATAAATTTACGAGATAAAATATCGTAAAATCTTTCAAGATTTTGTTCATTGTCCCTTATTGCAGGAGGTAAATCTTTATATTCAGGCATTTTATCAAAAGATTGAGCTATTTGATATATTTCCATATCATCTAAAATTTCAGCAGATGGAACAGACTCCTGCGGAGATTTCATTACAGGTTCGCCAAGCGTTTGCTGATATGTTGATAATGCATTTTCCCATATATTTCTATTATTTCTAAGCTCTGCTGGATTTCCATAAGATAACTCAAGCTCATTACGAGTCATATTTGGCTCATAATTATAAGCTATATGTCTAATCATTTTATTAAATAAAGCTCTCTGCAAAGAATTCTGAAATTCATTTTTCATAACACCAGGCTGTTGGGCTGGAGATACGACAGCTGGAGGAGATGACTGTGGAGGCTGTGTAGTATCTAAATTGGCATCAAAATTGTTCGAAGGAACAACTGTTGGCTTAAGAAAAGGATTTGCAGCAAGCCTTATTCTTTTGAAAATATTCGAAATTATAGACATTTATACTATCTCCTCTAATTTTTAGGGCATAAACTAGGTTTTTCATCAAAATAGACTTAAAACCCTCTATCCTAAAACGACCTCTGATATACGTTTTTCGGCAGATAAACAATATTCTTTGTTTAAATCGCATCCTATAAAATTAAATCCTAATTTTTTAGCCTCTAAAGCAGTTGTTCCAGAACCTAAAAAAGGATCAAAAACTATTCCACCAGGCGGACAAGATGCTAAAATAGGAATCCTGACCAAATCCGTAGGGTATGGAGCCCTATGCTTTATTTTATTAGTATTCTCAGAATTTAAATCCCAGACAGATCGTCTTTCTCTTAATTCATCTTTCTCAAAAATATCAGAAGATTTATTTTTAATCCATTTAACTTTTTCTTTATTAAAATAATACTTTTGCTTTTTAGAAAATAAAAAGAACGGTTCATAATCTATTGTGAATCTATTTTCAGCAGTTGTGGGTTGAGCTATGTTTTTTCGCCAAATTATTACATTTCTACATAATAAGTCACCATCATCTATCATTTTTATAGCAAATCTATAAGGAATTAATAATAAAGACCTGCGAGGAAATTCTTTTTGATATTTATTAGTTTTTATTTTATTTTTACCAATACAAATTGATTCTCCGCTTGGATCTTCATAATATCCTCCGGAATTCTCGTTAAAAGAATCCCCCATATTAATCCAAATAGTTCCTTCTGGCTTTAATATTCTTTTTATTTCAAAAAATAAATTATACATATTATTAATGTAATCTGCAAGATTTGATTCCAATCCATATTGGCCATCGCAACCATAATCTCTCTGTTGCCAATATGGTGGAGAAGTGCAAACCATGTCTACGAAGTTATCCGGTATTTTTTTTACCAAAGATAAAGCATCTCCGTAAACAATATTATTTACAATAGAATTTATATTTCCTATATCAGATATATCAATCATACCTGATTATCGGCATTATACCTCATCAAGAAAGCTTCCTTCATCCTGATTTTCTCTGTTGTTATTTTTAGGTTCTGGCATAGATATTAATGTAGCTTTCTTTTTTCTATATCTTGCATCTATCTCGCTAACTATCTTATCTCTAACGCAAGAAGCGTATCCTAATTCAACTATTCCAAGATTATTTATGCCAACAAGCTTATCAATGGCATCAGCTAATCCATTGAGTTTATTTGGATTATTCTTATGATAAGATAAGTCAGATTGTTCCGTATCTCCTGTTATGATTATTTTGGAATTCTCTCCAATTCTAGTTAACAACAAATGCATTTGCTCGCATGTTGAGTTCTGCATCTCATCTGCTATCAAGCATGCATTTTTAATAGTAACTCCCCTCATATAAGCAAGAGGCATAACAACTATTTGTTTAGTCTTTATCATAGCTTCAATAGATGCATCTGAAAGAAATGATGAAACAACATCATACATTGGCATCATGTAGGGAGCAACTTTTGATTGCGCATCTCCAGGCAAATATCCTAAACTCTCGCCTGCTTCAACTATCGGTCTTGTAAATATAATCCTTTGAAACCTATTATGCATTATCATTTCTTGAAGAGCCCAGGCTACAGATATCCATGTTTTACCACTTCCAGGAACTCCATGAAGAATTGTTACTTTATTTTCGCTAATAGTTTTTAGAGCTAATTTTTGTCCTTCATTTTTATGAGATACAGCAACTATTAATTTAGATTCATGATCTCCTGTTTCAAGTGAAAAATCATCATTACGAGCCTTCTTTTTAGATTGATTGGAAGTTTTTTTACGACCCATTTTGCCTCCGAGAAGAAGAAAGTAAATAATACCGACTATCATAGTCTGATGTTATTATACCCTCAAATATGTTCCATTTATATTGCCAAGAAAAATTGCTAAACAGGGATATAACATAATCCCAAAAAGTTTTTTCTACTCTCATATTATTTCCTGAGAGAATTTTTATTCTTAATTCTATAATGTCGTGAGAATATTCTTCTTTGATAGAATCAAGTATTCTATCAACTTCATTCATAGTCATAACATCTTCTAAACCGCTTGATTTCAAGAAACGTAATAATGACTTTCTTTCAAGAGAAGAAAGTTGTTTTAAAATTATATTACGTTGTTCTCTATTTAAGGGACCAGTCAAGGTAAAAAACTCTTCATAGTTTTCGAAGACACGCTCACGCATTTTTGCAATAGCCCCGAAAGATACATGTTGTTATTTTTTATACTGTCTACTACTGTTAAATCCTCTTATTTTATAATACCATATCTATTATACCGCCAACTCTAATCTCTCCTAATGAGAGAAAATAAGCATTATTAGAATCAAGCGACCCGTCAAGATATTTAGTAACTAATGAAGATTCTATTAAGAAGCCATCTCCCGGACCACAAGACAATATCGATGTTATCATAGATGCTGGCAATTTATTTAATATATCATCTTGTTTTTCCAATAATTTGATTTTCATTTTTCCACTAGGTATAAAATAAAAATCAACTTTATTATCTTTTATGGCATTACGAAATCTTTGCATCTGTTCAGGAGTCATATCGTTCCCTTCAAAGTAATGTATCCCTAAAATATATCGACATATATTTTTATTTAAATGCCAGATCCTGAGAACAATTGACGGAACCATCTTGATCTACCACCAGGTAATGTATATTCTGGCGTAACAATTGTTTTGGTCAATCCAGTATATGGACCATTTTTCTTCTGTTCTAACAATTTATAGAACATTTCTTCGTAATTCTTTTTAAGAGTTTCAAATGTAGAAGCCGCATCTTTAGCCCCATCAGGTCCCCCAAAGACCTCCTTAGGTTGCTGAAATTGTATACATAAAATTAATTGTCTTAAAGCATCAATTGCTGCACCATACAATATAATAGGAATATATCTATCATCAATTGTCATAAGACTCTTTTTGGTAAATGGAGTATAATTATTGTAAATATGAAGAGCATTCTGAAGAAATCTATCTAATTCTTCATCGCTAAACCATCTAAAATTATAATCCGCATTTACTGTATCATATTCAGCGTGGAGTGCATCATTAAATGTAATCTCGCCTTTAAAATAATTAATAGTAACTCCAGATGTAACCAATTTTTGATTTCTATAAATTCTTGTTAAGTGATTTTGATTCCATCTTGGAAATGTAAATTTAACGGTCCTTTGATCTTCGTGGTTTATTCCTTGCTCATCATAGACTGGAATAGATTGAGCGCAACATATATGATACTCTAAGGCAGTTCTTAAATCAGACATTCTAGAAGAATAAAGCGAAGTAGCCGTTGCAATGCTACCATCAGATATGATTAAAACTCCCTGATTATTCGTATAAGTAGATCCATTAATAGAATATTCCCAAATAGCAGTGTAAGGACCAATAGCATCGTCTGCTGCAATAACCCAATCAAAAACATATAAACCAGTTGATATCTTATCAGGTATACCTGATGATATAACGCTACTATCATCATTATTAGATATAGATATAGTAATAGATTCAGGGTCTATAGCTGTTCCTTGAAAATCAGTTATTTGTAATTTTAAACTAGTGGTAGTTCCTTGAACAAAAGACCCACGATAATCAGCAATTCCTTGTATAGAATCTTGTTGAACAGAATAAAATGGACCTAAAGTTTGAGTAACATGAACAGGCTGAGCTCCTGAAGTTGGAGTTATCCGCCAGGAAGCAACGTAAACAACTCCATAATCTACCTCTAAATCATATTCATAAAAACCAGTTGAAGAATTTACAACCGAAGTCCCATTAGAAACAACAACAGTTCCATCTTGTTCTTTTACTCCATACGAATCGTCGGCAGAAGAAAGCGTAACAGAATAAGCGTCAGAAAGAACGCTATTAATTTTATATTCTATAAAAATCTTTTTAGTTGCCATCTATTTAACCTCTTACTCCTGGAGTAATTTGAATTGAAGGATCTAAAGACTGTAATCCTGGTGTTATCTTTATGTTTTCTGAAGAGTTTACCTCTTTCTTGTTGTTTAATATGATATTAGGATCAATAGACATTGAATTCGTTGTAATTCCTATATTTGTATCGCTTACTATGGTTTGATTATTAGAATCTCCAACAACCACATTAGAATTTCCTACATTAATATTTATTTGATCTGAAGAACTTAATGTAGAGGTTTTAACATCAGCATTTTCAACCTCTTCAGGATTAATAGATATAAAAGTTAAAATATCCGTAGGATCGCTTTGGGGGTAAAATTTAACTCCTCCGCGAAAATTATCTGGAAATTCTGTATAATGCCAAAGATAATAGCCTTTTCCTACTTCTTGAAATCCGGAAGAAATAGCAGAGCCAACTACTCCTAAACTAGAATCAACAAGCTGAGCATTAAGAGTGAGTCCTATTTTACTAGAACCTAAAGCTAACGAAACATCTAATGTATATGTCATTATAATGCTCCCGGTATCAAATCTGTCATTCTCTTAATTGCGGACAGAGCAGCGTCTTGATCTGAAGATAAACCACTACCAGAAGAAACAGAAACTGTTATGGCCTGAACTGGTTGTTGATAATTAATTCTAACAACATAATTGCCTGAAGTGTTCATAAACGGGTCTCCTCCTCCGCTAACAAGCAAAATACCATTTGTAACATTCAAAGTATGATGAGCCTCTTGAGGTTTTATTCTCCATCCATTCACTAAAAAGGCATATAAAGGAATGTATGTGCCAGCTCCAGAGTCGATTGCTTCCCCTCCGGCTGTCTGAAAAGCCAATTCCCACTTACTATTATCAGAAGTGATAACCCAATCTTTCCAACGAGAATATAAGTCTTTAACATCAAGAATTATTGTTCCTGAAGTTAATGTTATTATTTTCTCAGAACCATCAAAAGAATACCCCATCATTTCCTCTATTTACGGATTTTGATAATTTCTATCAATAATTTGCTGAACTGGGATTGTAGCATTTGAAGAAGTTAATGTATATGGAATGGATAAATGCAAATAACCGATATTTTGTATAACTATATTTACTTCAACATCGGAATAATAATCATAAACAAAATCAAATGTTGTATTACTATTCTCTTTACCTCCCAAATTTACCTTGTCGGAAACTCTTATAACGTTAATATCAGAACCAGATTTAAGACCTGTCAATGTTAAAGTTGGAGAAGAAGACGGATATAAAGCGGTTTTATCTACTGTTGTATATATCTGTAAACCATCTATATAACTTGTAAAACTTGGACCAAGAGCAAATCCGTTTGTAGCGGAATTTGTAGCTCTAGATGTAACTCCGCTTCTTATAACCTCTCCGGGAATAAACGATCCAGTAACGCTTGATAACCTAAGCGTTCCAGTTGTTATAGTAGAAGATCCTGGTTCCTCGTCATCAACAACAGCCGTTGCGCCTGAAATCGCCCCATTTATAGTTTCTCCAATAACAAATCTAGACGAAAATGAAGAATATTTCATAAAAATATTTGCAGTTAGTTTTATCTTAAGATAAAAACCATCTTCAGGATCTGGTAATGTTTCTTCAATGAGATTTTCAGGTGTGGCTTCTTTATAAGTTCCATATCCAGAACCTGTATCTATTTTATATTCTATTTTTAAACCATAAAGAGTTGTTGTGTCATTTCCTAAATCAACGCCATTTAACTTGTACGCCAAACCTCTAAATGCTGTTGTCCCATATATTTTGTGAGGCCAAGTATATTCTATAGAATCACCCGCTGTCTTAAAATATAATCTTCCACTATTAGAAAATTCTGGAGAGCCAGAAATTACTAAATAAGGAGGAGTATCAAGAGACGAAGCATTAAATGTTATCGATAAAGCACCATTCGTATCTCCTTGATAAAGCTCATTAAAAATAGTATCATAAATAGTTGTATAAGCGTTTGCTATTCCATCGGTTGTTGTAACTATTGTTGACGTTGTAGCAGTACCAGATAAAGGAGAAGCAGAAGCTCCTGAAACACCTTTACATATAACATTAAGATAATTGTTATTCAAAGGAAGACTATAAGAATTCATATTTATATTTTGAAGAATCAAACCTGAATTATTATTTGTTGTACCAGCAGTACCTCCAAAAGGATAAATAGCAGCAACTGCATTTAAGGGATTTTTTATATCCCAATTATGTAAAAAATTATTATTACTTAAATTGGATATAGTTGTTATATATCCAGATGTAGCATTACCATAATCAAGTCCAATATCATAATTTAAAAAACTATTGTCAGAAGATGTTGTTAGAGAAATTACAGCAGCAGTTATACCTCCACCAATTTCATCAAAAGTATCAAAAGTATTTCCGTTGCTATTTGCTAAAATATGCATTGCTGTTGTTGCTCCAAAAGACGATAGAGTTCTATTTGCTGAACTTGGAGCAAATCCTGAATCTGTACTTAAATACATTTCCCATAAAATACCCTGAGCAGAAGCTGTTATAGCAACTCCTTGATTCTCTGTTTCTCCTGAATTAGATTTAGACCAAGCAAGAATAGTAGAAATTTCAGTTGCGCCAGCAGTTGTCGCAGTACCAGCAGAAGCTATATAAGGAGAAGCAGTTGCTCCTGTATTAACTTGAGCCGCACCAACAATAATATTTTGTCCGGTTGTCGTAATCGTTATCGTAGCTGTTGTTGATGCTCCCGTAGCCGTAAATGTAACAGAAACTCTTTGCCACTGTAAAGTGGCTGTAAAACTTTGCGTTGATGTTCCAAAAGAAATAGAACCTGCGGTCGCATTTTGAGGAGTTGCAATATCAGATCTTATATAAACGGAAAAAGTATACTGAGTTCCATTAACTGTTGTTACCGACTGTGTACATGTAGCATTATTATTTGTGGCAGCTAATCTGTCAGCAGCTCCAGTGATTGCTGCTGTTGCAAAATAAATTTGCGTTGGAGGAATATCAACGTTTGCAGTAACAGTAATACTCGTTTTTGTCCAAGAAGCGTTCGAAAAATCATCTGTATTTAATAAAAGATTGGTAACAGTTGTTGCGGCTCCATGAGTATAACAAGATTGCTCTGCCGACTCAGTTCCCCAGGCAAAGTTCAAAGTACCAGAAACAGATCCTGAATTAGCTACGGTAACAGTCATTGATGTATTTGAATCAACAGATTGTATTTGAGAATTTTGACCTATATTAGTTCCAAATACATACATTCCTGCTCTTAAACCAAAAGTAAGAGTTACACCAAGAATATCTTGAGTAAGATTATTTGATAATGTTATTTGATTATAAGAATCAACGCTTGAAACAGTCGTATTAGAAGGAACTCCAGTCCCTGAAACTGGCATACCTGCAATAATTCCTGTTGTATCAAAATTGGAACCTATTGCTAAAATTATATTTTTGCCTGATTTTCCTTTACAATTAGTTATTGTAGCAACTGCATTAAAATTACCAGATGTTGTTACTGTTGTTGAGCCTCCCGAACCTGAGCCAGTTCCTCCTGCAATTCTAACATTATATTTTCTAAGAACATAATAATATGTTGTACCATTCGAGGGAGCAGCAAGCAAAAGCGAACCATTATCAGTTGCAGTAACGGTTGCTGCTGTACCGTTTTGATATAATCTCGTTGTTGCATCTCTTGCGGTAAATCCAGCAGAAGTTCCTCTATAAATCTCATATACAACAGTAGAAGCAGATGGGGCTCTTTGAGTCCATGTTAAAACATTAGTAGCAGAAGCTGTATTGACTACTCCAAAATTGAACGGATGAAACTTATCATCTCCCAAATAAGGAGATACAGAATAAAGCCTACTTTCCTGATAACTTGCTAAATCAGACCAATCCCTATATGATCTTTGTTTAAAATAATATTTTGTATCATCAAGCATCTTGTCGCCTGTATTAGGATCATATCCATACCTGGCACCAGCAACATATACCGTTCTTCCATAAAACATGCTTTGAGAAGTTGAAGTATCTGTAAATACATTATTATTTGATCTTATAAGATTGTATGGAGCGCATCCATAAATTCCTATATTTGAAAAAGTACAATCAAAAACAGAATCTAATAAATACATTCCAAAAGAAGAAGTTTTTATAGGGCTAAGACAAAAAAGTTTAATTTTATCAAAAGAAGCTTCTTGAGTAAATGATAATCCAATTATACCAGTGACAGCTACGGCAGCAGCCAAAGCCTGAGGATTAGAAACAACAATACTAAGATCTGTCACAGAAGCATTTGATAAATAGCTCCAAAGGGCATTGCTACCGAATCTACCTCTTCGAATCTGCCAAGCGGAAGAACCAAAAAAGAGTCTATCAGGATGTAATCCCATGCCAACCGATTCAATAATAAGAGAATAAGTTTCAGCAATCAAAGGAATAATAGAAAAACCACAGTTTTTCAAAGAACATATTTTTGACTGAGTAAAGTTATTATATGATTCAGAAAATATAGATTTATCAACTACTATATTTCCGCCAGAAGTTAAAAGAATATTAGCACTTAAAACTAAAGAAGATGTTTGTAAGTTTGCAGGGGTCAAATCGTCTACAACTATATTTGGAACTCTAACTTTAGCTCCATTTGGAACGACGTTACCGTTACTTCCGTCTCCAAATCTAATAGTAGAAGTCAATTGCGATTTATATGGATTATAAACGGTATATGTATTTGGACCAGCAGAAGCGGTTGTTACTAAATTTAATCTCAAAACAGTTCCGGAAACAACTTCATCAACAACAGAGTTAGCAGTAATTCCTGTTCCAGTAATTGATGCCCCTTCTACAATTCCAGAAGTAGAAGTTACAGTAACATACTTAGACACCGTAGAAGATCCACCAGTAATAGATAAAGGACCATAATTAACAACTGTTCCATATACAGTCGAATCCGCGTCTTGCGTAAAAAAATTACCCCTGACGCCAGAACTAACTCCCGACAATCCATCTCTAATAAGAGGAGTTATTCCAGTGTAAGAGCCTGTTACATTATTCCATATTTCATAAATTCCTGTTCCGCTACCAGTTTCAACCCAAATGCATGGACAATGGTTTCTAAAAGGCAATGTCATTGTTTGATTTGAAGTTCCATCTCCAGTGTCTATTTCTATCCAATTTCCAGTTATCTCTACAGTTCCAAGACCGCTAGCAGGAGTTATTGAATTAACGGTAGCTCCTGAATTTCTGCCCATCGCAAACTGTATGGCAGTAGAAGTTGAATTATTTGTAATAAGTAACTTGCCATTATTAATTGTTATAGTTTTCCAAAACTTAGATTGATTAGTATTAACTGTTATAATAGCGCCATTATTAATAGTTAATGTATCGCCTGAGTTCCATTTTATTGGAGTTTCACAAACGGAGGTATAAGCAGCAGAAGTTAAAGTTCTTCCTGTCCATAAAATTCCATCAGGAGATGTAGCAAGACCGTTTGTCGTTGCATTTGTTATTGCCCCAAAAAGCTTTAAACTTGTTGAATAAGTAATAGAAGACCAGTTTCCAGAAACAGGAAGAACTCTTTGAGTCCAAGATATACCGTCAGTTGACGTTAGAGCAACAGTACCGCCCGTTGAAACAGCAACAAAAACACCATTACCATAAGCTATAGAAGTCCAGTTTCCTGTAACAGGCAAAGTGTCACAAGCATCCCATGTAACCCCACCGTCCGTGGAATAAGCTCCTTCTGTTGAATTATATCTCAATGCAACAAGAGTCCCGTTACCAGCAGCAACGCATCGCCAATCACCAGAAGAGGGCAAAGTAGCAGAACTCCAAGAAGTTCCGTCTGTTGAATAAGCGGCAGCCGTTGAAGTTCCTCCAGAAACCGCCGCAAAATTACCATTTACAGAATCATACGCAACTGAAAGCCAGTTTGCTGAAGAAGGTAAAGTTCTTGCCGTAAATGTTATACCATCAGTTGAAGATGCAGCAGCAGTTGATGAAGTTGTAGATACAGCAACAAAAACCCCCTCTCCAAAAGCAAGAGATGTCCAAGCCGCTGTTGATGGCATGCCGGTTGCATTGGCTGTCCAAGTTGTACAATCATAACTATAATTAAGAACTCTGGTACCAGAGGCTACCGCTACAACAACGATATTTCCATTATCAGCAGGATCTCCGCCACAAACCGCATTCCATGAGTTTGTTGCCGAAAGAGCATTTGAACCAGTTGTCCAGGTTACTCCGTCAATAGAAGTAGTCCTAGTCCTTGATCCTGTAATTACCGCAGTAAATGCGTTACTATCAAGAACGTCAATATTATTACTAACGTTTGCAATTATTGCAGCCATATTCTATTATCGTCCCAAATTATGAGTTAGCGTAGTTACGTTCAAGAGGAGCAACCAAAGAAATTGAGTTAGCCGTAGAACGAGATATAGTTCCTGTTGCTTTTACATACTGTCCTGTACTTAGACCTATACCTACTGCTGTTATAGCCGCATCAGTGCCTGCTGTTCTTCCGCCCTGTACATTTCCATCATAGTTAAAAGTTACAGTAACGCTTGATTGAGAAGATACATCATCAGTTATATCTACAGATGTATTATCATCAACTAAAATTGCGCTTGCACTTCCGAATGGATTAAACTGTATAGTCACGCTTTCTCCAGCAGATTCGTTTACAAAGTTAGAATCACCAGTATCAGCCTTCTCTACGGCAACAGAACCAGAAGAACCATTTGCTGTAGCTCTATAAAGACCATTATTAGCAGTTGTAGCAAATCCGCTAATATAAAATTCTTCATTATCCAATATTTGAGAAAGATTGGTTGTAGAGCTAGTTAATGTTGCGGTTTGTCCTGAAGCACTTGTTATTGCAAATCCTGTATTTGTTGCCTGATGGGTATAAGTAAAATACACCCAATACTTAGAACTTGCATCGAGTCTTAAGTTATCTCCAAAATTCAAAAGCAAAGAAGCAACGAATGGGAAAGTTCTACTTGTTCCAAGATTATCATAAAACTGAATACGGTTAGTATCTACAGTCTTGAATCCCTCAATAACAACACCAGATCCTCCTCCATTTGGGTTATTAGGAACGCCAACGGTCGAAGTTCCGCAAACAAGAGTATCTCCAACGAATCTAAGCAATGCGTCTGCTGTTTTTCCTGTTACTGTTTGATCTGTTGAATCAATATCTGAATTTTGACGCAATAAATACTGTATTTTAGTATATATCTCTTCAGCAGTAGCTACGATAGGAGTTCCTCTTTGAAGAGTAAAACTCTGATTAGAAAGCGTGCTTGCGAAAGTCGCTCCGCTGATAGTAACCGCAGTTGCTGTTGGGTTTCCGGATATTGTATAAGTTCCCGCGTTTGCTCCCTCGTGTATTGTTAGAGTTCCACCAGAATAAGGATTTCCAGAAGTTATAATTCCTCCTTCTGAAGTTGTAAAAGTTGTTCCTCCGGAAGAACAAGATCCATCAACTCCAGAATGCGTTCCAACATCAACAACAATACCGAAGTTTCTATCTGTTGTTGAATCAATATCCCTAGTAAAAGGTTGATCAAAATATCTAACAACAATAGAAGTATATGGAGCAGAACCTACTGCTGTATCATCTCCTGAAATCTTAAGGTCAGATCCTGTTGATATCGGGAAACGATATGCAATAGAGTCCATCGTAGTAACACCGATGTCCGTCAAACTAGACTTACCATACAATTGATTATACTCACGACAAAACAAACTGAAATATGATCTTCTATCATAGTCTGAACCTTCGGAATAATTACCATCTCCGTCATCATCTCTTAAAATCTGCACAGCCTGATTAATTTGGCCCGTAAGCTGAACGTTAACTGAAGAACCACCGCTTGATTGCTGATAATAGAGCTGGTCATTTGATTCAATTGAACCAAGACCTATAACTCCAGCCCATTTCTGGGTAGTATTACCGCTAGTATTTTTAACTGTCCATCCGGCTGTTCTAATAAGATAACGACTACTATCTGAATCAAAATCCCATCCTTCAATAAATTCGAATGATTCATCAGTAATTGGAGTTATTGGAAATGGATAAGCAGCAAGATTCTTACTATTAGGGTCATCTTTCCATTCTTCTTTAAGGAAAGAATAAAGACACTTTAAAGTTACACCATCTGTTGAAAGATTGCCAACTTGAACAAGTTTAATTGTTTTAGCTGCCGTATTTATATATACTTCTTGAGAACCATCATCTGCCGTTGAATCTGCTAAATCATCGGGATCTGTAATTAGGGCCATTCATTTGCTCCATATAGTAAAAAAAATATATCTATATATCTATATTTTATTGTTATAATAAAATACCTTCTAGATAAATTGCTATAAAATTGTTATTCCTGTAAGATTGCCGTTGCCATCATATGTAAAAGATTTTGTATTATAAACGCCGCTTCCTGTTATACCTGATAACCTACCATTTCCATCATATGCAAAAATTTTAGAACCACTAGAGTCAACAATTGAATACAATCTACCATTTCCATCATAGGTAAATGTTTTCGAAACTTCGCTGCTAGCATTTATAAACTTATTAATCCATTTATTTATAGATGAATTATAGGCTAAAACCTGATCATGCTGTATATTAGAAAGCGCAAAATCAGATATCTGAGTAAGTTCATCTGTAACTCTAATGCCCATTGGCATTTGTTGTCTCCTTTTTCCTGTTAGTTACACACATTATTTTTCAAAATCCTTGTTTCAATTAAATTTAATACTTGAATTTGATGCAGTTTTATTATTTATTTTAGGATTTTGAGTTTTAGGCAATGAGTTAATATTTTTTTGTGATTCAATCAATTTTGTTAATTCTTCTAATTTAGTTTCCATTAAAATCTGTAAATCTTTTATCTCTTCTTCTATCTTTTTTATATCTTCAGAGTTATCGGGACATGGCGGTATTTCAGGACAAGATGGTATATCCTGCGTTATGCTTCTTGATGAATATTCCCAAACTTCCTTATCAATCTCTTGAGTTAAAGATCTATTTTCATAATTCCAAACATTTTCTATCAATGATCCATCAGAATTTTTATCGCTTAATGCAACCTCTTTTGTACCATCCCAACAAAAAGAACTTGAACCCTTAAAAGTATCTGATGATCTATCCGAAGAACTTCCTAACATTTCAAAAATTTCAATAACGTAAAATTCTCCATCCTCTGTTGCCGGTATATTTTCAGTTATTTCAAAATTATAAAATCCCGGCCTTTGTAAAGACTCTTCAAGAAATATAACGAAATTGCTTTGATTTTCTAAAGAAAAAACGTCAAAAGAACCTGTCTCTATACTATATGCTTTATCGCCTTTTGAATTAAACATAAAAGCATATATAATATAATTAGTATCATCATTAAAACTTATAATCAAAGACATTATGTAGTTGGTCCCCTCTGTAGTATTCTATTTCTTATTGAAAACGATTGAAAATCAACATGAACCAACTCGCCAGAGGCTGCGCCTGTTGAATGCGTGGTAAAAAAACCACAAGATACTGGATCAAGAGGAATATCATCAGTAATAGTAGCTGTGCTTCCAACTTGAGTTCCAGCGTCATCATAGATAGAAAAAGCAATGCTAGTAGCATCTGAATTTACAACAATTCTAAAAGTATACCATGTTGAAATTGATAGAGTTGTTATAGTAGAAGAATCAGTAGTAAGTCCTGTAGCGAAAGAAGAAGTTCTTGCAATAACATCTCCAGATTCAGAATATCTAAAATAAGCTCCATCAGATTCATCTGCACTAGTTGTAGAATTTATAAATCCACATTTAAAAGTTCTGCTGGCAAATGATGCTGGTGTATAAAAAACCCCCTCGTAAACCTCATGTCCTCCAAGTATAATTTGAGAAACAGAAAATAAACTTCCTCCACCGCTATTAGCTGTTGAAGAACTTATAAATTTTTCAACTCCTATGTGATTAATCCCAACTACTCCAGTAGTAGGAGTTGTAGCGCTTCCTGTATTAGTAACAACTCTAAGAAAAGGGCCTTGAACTGATGTAACAATTGTATAATCGCTAAAATATGTTATCATAGTTCTAGCAGTTAATGTTGATATACCTCTACCGCCAACAGCATTCCACCCAGTGTTTCCAGAACCGCTTCCTTTTGTATATAACACATCTTCATTATGAGAGGCTGATGTGTTTAAATAAATACTACCAACGGTAGCAGTAACAGATCCCTCAGGAGTTCCAGAACCATTAGGTAGATCAGATGATTGAATTGCTCTGAAAGTTATATCTCCAAGAGTAGTGCTATTAGAAACAGCAAATTCTCCTGCTGTAACAGAACCATCCGCTGTAACTAAAGTTGTACCGCTAACGTTGGCAAGAGTATGAGTTAAAGCTGATGCTGGCGAACTAGTTGTTATAGAAACTCTATTTGAAGAAGTTCCAAGTTGTATATAACTTGCTGTTGCAGAATTTGTAAGTATTGAACCTCCACCAGCGCTTGTTGTTATATCTCCACCAGATGTTGCTCCAGAAGCAGATGTATTTATATCTCCGCCCCTTGCTCCAGCAACAGTAGTTCCAGCTGAACCGGAAGTTGTTATATTTCCTCCCCTACCACCAGAAGCTGATAAAGAAGAACCGCCCGCGCCGCCGATCATAGTCAATGAACCACCAGCTCCTCCTCCAGTTGTAGAAGCTGAACCAGATGCCCCTCCATAAGAAATAATTGAACCACCAGCTCCGGCTGCTCCGGTAGAAGAAGAACCAGATCCTCCATAAATTAATAATGAACCAGCAGCTCCGCCAGCAGAACCAGTTCCACCCGATCCACCATAAGCAGAAAGAGAACCTCCAGATCCACCAGATGTAGCAGAAAAAGATCCGGCATATGTGTAAATATTTCCGCCAGCAGCAGTAGAAACAGCACTTGTATTTATTGATCCACCCGATGCTCCAGATGATCCGGTAGAAGAATTAGACCCCTGCATTGTAATAGAACCACCAGCTCCGCCTGCGTGAGTTACAGAAGCATCTCCACCACCTAAATTAATTGATCCAGAAGATCCACCAACGCCACCAGAAGAACCGTCCCCGCCTTCAAGATAAATATCTCCTCCACCGCCACCAGCGCTAGTAGAAGTAGCGCCTGCTATTAAAGAAATATCTCCCCCACGAACACCTGAACTGCCAGATAATGTTATATTACCGCCTCGACCCGTTGTTCCTCCGCTGCTAGTTATTGTTCCGCCAGTGCTGCCTGATCCTGAACCAGCTGATAAAACTAAAGAACCGCCATTAGCATTCGATGAAGAAGAAGTATTTATAAAACCAGTCGTTCTTCCCGAATTTGAATCCATCCTGATATAGCCTAATGTTCCGCTACCAACATTTGTATTAAATCTAACGGCATAGGTCGATGCAGCACTTCTATATACAGAAAATATATCTGTTCCGCCATTTGTTTGGACTTGAAATACATTATGAGCAGAAGAAAAAGTCCCACTTGATTGCCTAATAGAAAGAGGAATTACATCTGCTACTGTTGGCTGAATAATATTTCTCGAACTTAAAGATGGTGTTAGTATTATATATTGAGAATGGTCATCACTGTCTAACCCATCAAGATCTCCATGGTCCGTAACTCCAATATTGCTAGATGGAACAAGAATAAGAGATCCGCCTGAACCGCTAGAGTACATTATAACATCTCCATCAACAGGAGATGTTGTGTCTATATCTATTCCACCAATTCTATTAGCGTCTACTATTCCGTTTCCGCTATAAGAAATAATAGAATCGTTTCCTACGGTAAAAGTTTCATTGGTGCTTACGCCACCGGCAAGAGAAGGAAAATCAACACTTCCTGACGATGCCATTTCAACCCAGCCAGACCCATCCCAAAAATAAGCCATATCGCTTACTGTGTCATAATAACATTGACCAACAACCGGATCATCTGGAGCTGAACTTAAGTTTTCAAGAACAAAAGACATGGCTTGATTTTTATTAAAATTTATATGAACAAAAAAATCTTTTTTAGCCATTCAAATCTCACATTATATAAGCAAAACCGCTTTTAGATTGATTAAAATTAATAGACAAAGAATTATCTGTAATATACTCTATTTCTGCTTCTATCTCATTATTATCAGCATCATAAATTGTAACGCTTGGTTTTTTATTCAAATTATGAGATACGCTCCATGAAGTAGAGGGAGTAGATTGCACATGAGTATAAGACCCATTAATTGCATCCCATTTAGATATATCAGTATCAAAATCCGATCCTGAGGTATGACTTTGGTTACAAACAAAAATACCAGTAGAAAATGAAGAATCAATAGATTCTGAATCTATATAAACAAATTCTCCAATAGTATAATAATGAGATTCTTCCCAAATAGGAATTTTGGTAACAGCAGTTACAAGTAACTGCCCAGATGATGTTCTAGATACATGTGGCATTTATTATAATTATTCGCCAAAGAACGCCCAAATCCTTGATTAAAATAAATTGCTTAATTCTTTATATATTTCAATAGGCTTTATGGGATTATTACTTTTTCTGCGATTTTGAATCAATAAAGCAGCAACACCTACTACAACAGGGGTTAATATACTTGTTCCGCTCATTTTTATATAAGTATTATCAAGAAAAGCTGATTCTAAATGTTTTATATTTAAATGAGCAGATGGAGTGCTTGTGTTATGTTTTTTACCATACCCAACAGATAAAACTTCAGTAAATCTTGCTGGATAATTGGCATCTTTAGTTTTTCCTGAAATATTTCCAGATGCTGCAAAAATACATATATTAGAATTATATGCCTTTTTTATGACTTCATGCAAAACAGGATGACATGACTCAGATCCGCAAGAAAGAACTATTATATCCACTTTCTTAATAATAGCATACAAAACAGATGCTTGAATGGCGTCGTGTTGTCCAACCCCATACTCTCCCAATGCTTTGGCATAAAATATTTCTGAAGCAGGAGCTATTCCTATCATGTTTTCGCCATTGGCTTTTATTACAGCCGAAACAGCAGTACTATGTCCATGAACATCCTTAGCCTTATCGGGACTACTCGTAAAATCAACAACATGAGTCATGCCAACTTTACCCAAATCAGCATGAGATGGATAGCCAGTGTCTATTATGCATATCTTTACGCCTGCTCCATCACCATCTATATGGGATAACCCAAAATAAACGGGATTATAAATTATCCTTGATTTAGGCTGTTTTATTACATTTCTGTAATTAATTTTACCAAATTTAAAAGTTCCAGTTGGCATTATTTATTTTATGATGATGACCTTTATTAAAAAATTCTATTGACATATTGAAATTATTTATATCCAAAAATTCTACATATTTTCTCATGGCAATAGCAGCATAGACTGTAGCCAAATCATCGGTTATAATTTGTCCAACCCTATTTATTTCATCTATTTTTTTAATTATATTATTTTTTATAGGAACATCACAAATTTCAGATCTATTTAGTTTTAGATTATTATCTATAAAATATTTTAAATTTTTATCCTTTACGCATATTCCTGTTTTATTCTTTTTAGTTCTATTTCTTGGAAAATAAAAAAAATCATGCCCTTCGCCTCTCCAAGTCATTCCAGATATTTTGTACAATATTTGTAAATAATGCTTAGAAGAGGCTTTTTCTCCTAGTATAACTTTATGATATTTATCAGAAACATCATCTAGAGATACGATATTGTCATCTTTATAACCATATCCCATTTTTTGTTTAGAATCTATATCAGACATAAATTTGCAAGATTCTTTTTCTGGATAAATATTAATAGCTAAATCATAAGATCTTTTTAAATTACTAGGGAAGTTATAAATGGATGATATTTTTTTGTTATATTTGAATATATTTGTATATTCAAGCGGAACGGCATAATCAACCTCAGAATCGGGATATAAAGTCTTTAACCCCTTTATAAGGCTTGTGCTTGCCATTATCTGCCAATCAACTCCAAAATTTAATACAGCTATATTTTTCAATCGGATACCTGTCCCTCTTCTTCAATAGATAATCCTAGTTTTTTAATATTAGAAATAATTTCAATGTCGCCTAACTTATCATCTGATTCTAAATCTATCGCTATAGCATCTGATCCTATGCTTTCTTTTCTATTTATAAAACTATCGACTTTTTCGTTTATAAGCATACTACTCTTTTTAGGCTTAGATTTATTTTTATTGCTAATCTCTTTAATGATTTTTTGCTTTTTATTTTCGTCAATAATTTCTAATTTTTTACTATTTATTAAAGATGATATTACTGGATATAAAGATAATAAATCCTTTGGTAATAAAGATATATCTTTAATATCTCCTGGTCCAGAAAAACTTATAACTGGGCCAGCCCCATTTACATGAAAAGTTCCAGAAGCAAGAGATCTTAAATATCTTTTTCCATTATCTTTAATTTCTTTAGTTTCTTTATAATCAAGACTTGATATTAATTTTACTATTTCAGAACCTTCAACCTGATCAACGCTAGTAACATAGTTAACAATATTATCGCCTATAATGGAGGATATAGAATCAACTGAAGATAAATCAAAAACATGCACTTTTCTATCATCTATTATAGTTATTGAATTTTCCTCTACATTTATAAAAACTATCACGATTTACTCCATATTTCTAATAATCTATTTTTTATCCTTATAGCAGATGCGTCAAATGAATAATTGTCTATTATATATTTTTGTAATATCTTATTTTTATCTACGCATTCTTTATAATTATTAAAAACATATCTCATAGATTTGCTAAGATTATCTATAAATTGCTGCGATTTTAATGATGGAAAAACTTGATTATCCCAATAATGGACATGCATAGTTCCTCTTGTTATCTTTTCCAAATTATCTATATCAACAAGAGATGAATTATCTTTATTAAGAAACATAGTATGACCGCTATGATTAGTAGCGATAATAGGTAATCCGCACAATGAAGCTTCGCAATAAGGAAGACCAAGCCCCTCGCCCCTGCTAGGAAGAACAAAGGCATCGCAAGCTCTATATATTTTTGGCAATTCATATTCAGGGATAACTCTACTACATCTTGCGATATGCGGTATAGATTTTTTACCAAATTTTTCTATATATGAATCTACATCTTTTTTTATGATATCTGATCTATCTGATGAATATTGATATCTACTAACAAGCAAAAGAGATACGTCATCATCCGCAGAAAACTCTTGCAAATAAGATTTTAATAAAGCGTCCCAACCTTTTCTATAACTCCATCCAAAAACGCTACAAAAAACAAACTTCTTAAGACTTGGATAAAACTCATGAGCTACTTGATTTTCATTATATATCTTTGTTTGTATGCCTGGAGGCATAACAAAAATAGGAACTTTTATGTTTTCTTTTTCAAGAACTTCTTTACAAAAATCGGAAGTAACCCATATCTCATTATATCTATTGCATATATCAACTATTTGTTTAGGAACAGTACAGGCTTCTATAGTTGTATATAATATTCTATAAAAAGAACCTGAACTTACTTCTGTAAAAGTTGGAATAATACTATCTATTTTTATAGCCTTTTTACCAACTCTTTTCTTCAAAGAGGCAAGAACACTAACTTCAATTTCATTAAGATCATTATTCCGTGTTGATATAGGATTTATTTCAACTTTTATTTTATGCTTGGCTAAACCTATGGCTAAATTTCTATTTACTTTCGCATATCCTCCAGCTTCATAAAACTGCCCTTTTATAACAACTTCAGGAATACTGCCGCTGTCTATTTCTTCTTGATTTTCTTTTGGAGTAGAATTTTGTTTATTTATCATTTTTTCGCGCAATTTAATAAGGTTCTTCTCTATTCTTGACCCATCATGTTCATGTATTTCAAAAGCACCAAGCACAATCATGTTCTGAAAAGAAAAACTTTTCTTAACATCATCTAATAATATATCATAAACAGTTTCATCTGATTCATATGGTATATGCAAATTAATATCTTCAAGATATACGGAATTTTTTGTTGTATTACGAAATTTCATACAATGTATATCGACATTTGATATTAAACATTTCCCTGTTCTGAATCATCTATAAAGAATTTTTCCAACCACGCCATATCAGCAATAGAAGCATTTGTATTAGATAACGCGCTCAATGGAATTGGTTCAAAATCAATATCAATAATCTCTTTTTGCAAATCATCTGATTCTTGTATAAACAAAGATCTTTTTTCGGCAGAAACTCTAATGTTTCCATCATCAAGAGTTTCTCCATATTTTTTTATAAGATTATTATATTGCTCTTTAAATGAAAGTAATTCTTTTTGAAGAATTTTAGCAACTTTTCCAAAACGATATGCATATTTTATTGGAATTTGTAATTTTACAAAACTATTTAAACTATCTACAATTCCATTTAATTCTGCTAAAGTTATTTGTATTTTCATATTGCTTCCTTTGTGCTTTAACTATCGTCTTTAAGGTATCGTATGTATTATCGAATAACTTAAGATAAGCACAATAAATATTATAACAAATAAAGAGGCCACCCTCGCGGATGGCCTCTTTTGATTCGAAAACCTAATAATTAAATATTAGGAAGCAGCAGAAACTTCGATCTTAGCAACTGCGTAGTCGTTAAGGATGCAGATTCCTACTTCCTCATAGATTACCCAGCCCAATCTAATTTTCTTAGGATCGTCCGCTGGCAGAACAGTAATGTCCTGACGAACAGGGAACGCTCCGACAGTATCAGGAGAAGCAACAACAAGAACTGTTGCTGTATCCATTCTCGAAGATACGTGGATATCGGCAGTCCAAAGGTGTCCGTAGAGACCAGTGGTGAGGATTTCACGAGTTGTTGCCTCGTCGTAGAAATCTTTACCTAGGATACGAATATCAGCGTAACGGTTAGCGTGAAGAACAATCTTAGTAGCAACAAGATCGTGTCTCTCGATGAAACGGAAAGCATCATTTAGAGAAGGAACAGTCAAAGAGCCTGTATCAGTTGCGATCTGAGAGTTGCCATTTGTGGCAGCTGTATCAGCAGCAGCGATAAGAGCGTTAAATATTTGAGTGTCCTCTTCCTTCTGAATAGCTTCTTTAGCCTTGATCTGAGCTCTATCGATTATATAAAATCTACGAGCCTTGATCTCAGAAAGACGGATTGTTGGGTTAGCAGCGATTTCCCAAGTTGGAACAAGCACTTCCTCGCCCTCTTGAATTTGATCAGGAACAGCGCCACGACGAGAAACGACGTGGGCTATTGCGTGAACGTCTCTCTCATAGCGAGCAAGAGCGCCCTGAGGCAACTCATCGACCATGAGCAACTTACGACCAACAGCCTGATATTCAAGCGAACGACGGATAGGCTCAACCATTGATTGAGCAAGAGCAACTCTACCTTCTTCGGTATCAAGAGCTTGAGCAATAATTTCCTCTTTCTCCTGATTTGTCATATTCTTAGTAAAAGACATTTAAAAAACTCCTTAATATTGTTTGTTATTATGATATCCCAAAAGAGACCCATACTTTGCAAATAATTCTGTGCCTTATTTACTATTAAAGGACAAGAACAAACTTAGCGAAATCGCCTAAGCTAATAGATCCTTGTACATCGGTACCAGGAACTCCGCTTGGATAAGCAGATGGGCGACCTGTAAGGCGACCAACGACTCGTCCCGAACCAGGATCAGCTGGAGTCAAAAGACCAGCAGACGTGGTATAAAGATTTGCGCCATGACTGGTTCCAGCCCAGTTAGCGCCTGTAACGTAACGGTCAGTAAGGAACTCACCGCCGCCATGATAAACAGTCATTTTTCCAGAGCCTGATGTTTCATTAAAGAAATCAGAAACTCGGTTAGAGGTAGAACGAACTGCTCCCGTACCGCTAATAACAACATCAGCAGCAGAAGGAGAATAGCCAGAATCGGTAGCGATTGTGTCGCCAGCGATACCTACAGCTAAAGTAGTTACGCCAGTCTGAGTAACATATCCGTTTGTATCAAGAGCAACGAACTCGCCCATGATAATTGGATTGCTTACTGCGTCATGATCAGGATCGACTGCGTAATAGGAAGGAACAACGTGATATACAGGAATAAGAGCCATAATTTAAATCTCCAAAAACTTTTTACTTACTTTTTATACTTTCTAATTTGAGTATCGATATCATTCTCTGCCAAATCATTTAGCCTTGAAGAAGAAAACATACTTGAAAGTTTATTTCTTAATTCTTCATTAGCATTTTGGACCTTAGAACTCATAACGATCGGAGTTTGCTCTCCCTTTGCAACAGCGTCGAGTCCCTTCTTAACAGAACCGCTAAACATGGCTTTTTCAAGATCAGAAATCTGAGATACTTCATAACGAGAGAGTTCAGCAATCTTAGAACTTATCTGAGATGCTGTTATAATTCCTTTCTCTATCATGATGCCTGCCAATTTCTGTGCTGCCTCGCGTCTTTCTGTTAAGGACCCTGCATTGCTTCCGGCAATGACTGTGCCTTTATCATTATCTTGTTTTTCTGGGGAATGTCTTTCATTTCCTTTTTCTTTTTCTAATTTATTTTCACCGGCTGGGAAGCTTGGGTGATTTTTAGGAGATTTTGGAACATCGCCAATGCTCTCCTTCTCATGACCCATGAACGCTCCATCGCCCTTCTCAGGAACTTCTGCATTCTCGCCTTCCTCGAAAGGCTTAATCTTCATTCCCTCTGGAGTATTAGAGTGATCTTTATTATCAGAAACAGAACCTATACTGGAATCATCTTTCAACTGAGAAGGTTCTTTAAGTTTCTTCTCTCCAGCAGATTTTAATATTCTCTCAACTAACGATGAAGAGGCTTCCTTGCTAGTCTTATTTTTATGAGACATAGAAGCGGCCTTCGATGATCCAGCGCCTTCGAGTCCGCCAGTCATGTCATGACCTTTCTCGGATGTATATCCTAACTCTTTCTCATGTCCCATTTCTCCGCCGCCAGCAGGTACGCTAGTGTTATTAGATGGCATTAAGTCCTTTGACTCTTTACCCATAGTAGATCCAGAGCCTTTAGAAGGAGCATCAGGTTTTTCGGCCTTGAAACCTTCTTCCTTGCCCATAGTGCTACCGCCTTTACCACCAACGTCTCCTATATCAGAATCGTCTTGAACATTTTTCTGCTTAAGATTAGAATCGGCCTTCTTCTTAAGAGCCTTAACTATTTCATCAAGGTTCAAGTTAGAAACGCTACCAGTCGAAGTAATACGAGATCTATTCATTAATCCACTCATAACTATTTCTTCTTCCTTCTCTTCTGTATTTCCTTTATCTTCATTAGATTCTCCATTATTATCAAATGGATTGGAGTCATCTTCAGATTCCGATTGCTCGGTATTCTCATCAGATACTTCATCATCCGATGGAGAATCTACATTTTCAACCGAATCATCAATTGATGAAGACTCGTCGCCTACTGGAGATCCATCACCTACTGGAGATTCGTCGATAGTTGTCTCAACCTCAACTTCTCCTCCCATATTATCTCCGCCTTCGTTAATAGCCTCCCCAACTCCTACTGCTGTATCCAAAGCTTGATCTGCAACTTGATCTAATTGCTCAACAGCCTGTTGAGGAACTTCCATTTGAACTTCGCCAGATGGAAGAGATCCAACGTCATGATGCTGTTCTGCTGCTGGATCATGGCCTAGGGCAACATCAAAAGCTTGATCTAATTGCTCTAAAACATTAAGAGGTATTTCTATATTAACAAAACCGGCTTGCTCAGAATCTTGTCCAAAAGGATCTACTGATTCTTCGAATATATTTCCGCCATCATCGACTGGAGGAGCGTCCATTCCGCCTGATGGATCAGTATTAACGGGAGGAGTAGAATCCATATTAGAAATCTCATCAGAAAGAACATCAACAACTTGAGCAAATGCTTTCTTAAGAGAATCGCATATAATTGCTGAATTCTCTGCGCTAAATCCTGTTCTTACATAATCTTCCCAACATTCTACGCAACCGTCCCTCTCTGCCCAAGTAGAAGCAAGCTTAATAGCTACTTTGTCATTATAGAAGCCAGCTCTTGCAAGCATCTTACATGTGCAATCTACAAGATTATCGCCAGAGCATGGACCGCTAAGAGCTACTGCATTCTCTCCGAATCTACGAGCTAATTTCTCTCTGCAAGATTCAATTGGGAATTTACCGTCAGGTCCAAGAGTATATGCTTTCTTAAACAAGGAAATAACTGATTCATCCTTAGATGCTGTTTTAACTGTCTTGAAAAGACCCTTGTTATGAGCTGCCAAAATTACTTTGCCTTTTTCGCTCATTTTCTTAAGAGACATAACCTTATTTGTATCAAAACCAACACCATTCATTGCGCTGGCGAAAGCTTTCTTGTTTCTACGGCAAGATGGGCAATCTGTTATAACGGAATCATTCCATTCCCATTGAGCAAACAATGGACCGTCGTTACCCTTCTGCGCTGTTCTAACATAGTATCTTTTTCCAGTATCTACGCAATGGAATTCATTTGCGCCTGAATTATTAAGTCCGACAAATACCGTATTTGTGCTACCATTATAAGGGCTTACATGTCCAAGATTAATCTTAGCTTCGGCCATTTTCTTAAGAGCATTTGGAGTTAAACGAGTAGAAGCTGCAACAGGAAGAGACTGTTCTAAACCATCTCCCTCAGGAAGGGCAAACCCTTCGCCTTCAGATTCTCCGCCAGGACCACCAGGAGATGTCTCATCGCCACCTTCGCCTGTTAGCCCAGACCACTTAGTTACATCTATAGAAACTTTCATTTCAAATTCAGAACTACAATTATTGCACTTACCCTTACCATCAGCCCAATCAACATCATCAGACTTACATACTGGGCAGAAGCTTCCAGGAGGAGAAGCCTCTAAATCGGATTCTCCGCCCATCATATCATCAGGACCATTTTCCATTCCGCCTGATTCAAAAGATTCCATGCCAGGTCCGCCAGCAGGAGGAGTTGGCATAGAAGCCCCTCCGCCCATCCCGCCACCCATATTTGGGTCTCCACCCATACCTCCGCCCATTTGACCACCCATCATCTGAGCTTGACGAATCATATCTTCGCGAGCTTTGGAACGAGAGACTTTCTCTGTATCAGTATTTTTGTCTTCTGAATCTTCTTTCCTGTCTTTCTTATCTTCTT